>Ga0310345_10000274_pt1 | contig 90763 bp, 76 predicted proteins | sample HC15DNA20500_MG_FD_204667 | JGI IMG/M metagenome (GOLD analysis project Ga0310345, IMG submission 204667) | Marine microbial communities from station ALOHA, North Pacific Subtropical Gyre - HC15-DNA-20-500_MG | ecosystem: Environmental > Aquatic > Marine > Oceanic | place: Pacific Ocean: North... | reverse complement strand
CGGGATCGAACACACGGGGTGGTGCGTGCGGCGACCTCGCTGCGCTCGTCGCCTGCCGTCGTCTCGGGTCAGTCGTCGCGGTAGCGGGCTTGGGCTTCCCCCGCGCCATCGTTTGCCACCTCTCGAGCTCGCCGGGCAGGCGCGGGTCCGCCACCGGACGAGACCGGCCCCCTCCGCCGAGCGGAGGGGGCCGGTCTGCTTCGGCGCGGTGAGGGGTGGCCTCAGCGATAGCGTCGCTCCCACTCCTCGATCGGCACGTCGTTGGCGCTCATGTCGCGGCGAGACATGAGGCCCTCGTCGTCGAACTCCCAGTGCTCGTTCCCGTGCGTCCGGTACCACTGGCCGGTCTCGTGGTTGCGCCACTCGTACTCGAAGCGGACCGAGATCCGGTTGTCCGTGAACGCCCAGAGCTCCTTCATCAGCCGGTACTCGGTCTCCTTCTCCCACTTGCGACGCAGGAACGCCTCGATCGCCGGGCGCCCCACGAAGAACTCCTCCCGGTTCCGCCAGACCGAGTCCTTCGAATACGCGCGCGCGACCCGAACCGGGTCCATGGAGTTCCAGGCGTCCTGCGCCGCCTTCACCTTGGCGAGCGCCGTCTCTCGGGTGAACGGAGGCACCAGCTTCTGGGTCGGTGTTTGAGTCATCGATCGTCCTTTCGGTTTCCCTCCCCGATCACGGACCGCACGGCCCATGCCAACTTGGTTTGCCCCCAGAGGAGCGGCCCACCAGGGCTCCCCCACGACATCTCGTGGAACCACGAGATGTCGTGGAGGAGGCCGGGAGGACGGGCGACGGCCCATCGGCCGCCGCCTCGGGTCCCCGTCAGGCCGCGAGCTCGTCGACCGCCGGGAAGTCGATCGCCGTCCGGAGCACGACGTTCACGTAGTTCGTGAGCGTGTTGAGCGCGGTGTGCGCGATGATCTCGACCAGCTCGGCGTCGGTGAACCCCGCCTGCCGGGCCCGCTCGATGGCGCTGATGTCCACGTGGCCGCGACGCTGGACGATCTGGACCGCGAGGCGCACCGCCGCGTCGGCCTTCGCGTCGGTCGACGCGCCACGACGGTTGGTCTCGATCTCCTCCGAGGACAGCTTGGCGAAGCGCTCCCCGAGGTAGGTGTGGGCCGCGAGGCAGTAGCCGCACTCGTTGACCTCCGCGACCGCGAGCGCGATCCGCTCGCGGGTGGCGGCGGGGAGCGCCCCCTTGGAGAGCGCCCCGTTCAGCCCGAGGTAGCCCTCGAGCGCGGCCGGGCTGTTGGCCACGATCCGGAACATGTTGGGGACACTGCCCAGCTGCTGCTGGACCCCCTTCAACAGCTCTCGCGAGCCGTCGGGCGCGTCATCGATGGAGCTCGGGGTCGGGATGCGAGACATGGGTCTTCCTTTCGTGGTGCCGCGGCGACGATGCCGTCGGACACCCACTCTCTCGGGCCCTCACGGAGAACGAGAACCGTCGAACGCCGAACGACTCCATTTCGACGAATGCAATGCTCACTGCGGCGCGTTGGGCGCCAGACGCGAGCGCGCGAGCCACGAGGCTGGCTCGTGGCTCGCGCTTGGGGTCGCGTCTGCGACTTCGGCTCACTCGGGAGGCAGCGGGAGCGGGAAGCTCGCGCTCGCCGGTCCGTGCGGGCCGCGCGTCTCGAGCCGACCCTCCGCGCTCAGCAGATACCGTCGGCCTCGCCACTCCACGCTCCTCGCCAGCTGCGCTCGCAGAAACGCGACCGGGGCCAACGCGAGGGTCAGCGGAAGCGCCCACGCCAGCCGCCAGGGCACGGGGGCGGCGCCCTGAGCGCGACGGATGAGCCCGACCGCCGCCGAGACCGCGAGAGCCGCTGCTGCGAAGAAGGCCGCCGCCGCGTGGGCTCCGGTCAGCAGCGCGACGAGCCCCGCCCCCGCGCCGAGGTGGAACGCGCCTACGTAGGCGATGGTCGGGGCGTTGAAGGGCCACATCGGCACACCGGTACGCCCGTAGATCATCCAGCGGAGGGCGAGGGAGCGGAAGGCCCGCCAGCTCACCCCCTCGCTCCAGATCGGGAGCCGGGTCGGGATCAACACGTTGCGATAGCCCGCCTCGGCGATCCCCGCGCCGATGTGCATGTCGTCCACGAGCTGCCCCGTCGAGGCGCTCAGGCCGCCAGCGGCGTCGAGCGCCTCGCGCCTCAAGACCATCGTCTGGCCCATGATGAACGGGAGCGAGCCCTCCTGCGCCATGGTGATCGCGGCCTGCGGACCGTAGAGGCCGTCGAGCATCATCCCGTAGCCGACGTCACCCGCGGTCCGAGCCGGCGCGACGCTCACCGCGGGGGCGAACGCCGAGCCAACGTCGGGCTCGCGAACGACCGCGTCCGCGAGCTGCGCGAGCAGGGTCGGCGGCGGTCGCGTGTCCGAGTCGGCGAACGCCACCAGGGGCGCGTCGAGACGCGCCGCGCGCAGCCCCTCGATCATCGCGTGGAGCTTCCCCGTACGGCGCGCGGGCCTGGGCCCGGCCACGACGACGCGAGCGGGAGCTGCGCCCGAGCGCCGCTGCCGGTGCGTCTCCACCGCGCGACTGACGACGGGGTAGGCAGGATCGTGCACGTCGTCGAGCACGAAGAGGGTCTCCATCTCGCCCGGATAGTGCTGCTCGAGCGCCGCCCAGAGGTTGCCTGACAGGCCCGGGTCCAGGCCTCGGATCGGGCGCACCACCACGAGGGGAGGGAGAGCCCGCGGCTCCGGGTCGCCTGAGTCGTCGCGCGCGCGCACCGCGCGCCAGCTCGCGACGAAGGCCGCCACGGCGAGTGAGAGTCCAGCGGACACGGAGAGGGCGAGAAGCTCGATCATCAGCGGCTCCCGAGCACGCAACCATGATTGCGCGCGAGTTGAGGTGGACGTCGTCGGAGGCTCGCGCGCGACGCCGCCTGGCGCCGAGCGCCTCCGCGCCGTCTCTCCGCATGGCGCGTGCCAGCCCATCTCCGCCCGCGAGGTCGGCCACGCCGCGCGTCAGCGCCACGAGATGTCGTCGAGTCACGAAATCTCGGGGCGGCACGCGGCTCCCGGAAGCGCTCCGCTCGCCCGTCGCGTCAGCGCCGGATTCCGAGCTTCTTCATGCGTGAGCGCAGCGTGTTGGGGTGGAGCGCGAGGATCCTCGCGGCCCCCTTGTCCCCCTCGATGCGCCAGCTCGTCCGTTCGAGCACGCCCTCGATGTGCCTGCGCTCGACCTCTTCGAGGGTGAGCGACTCCGTCTCGGTCGCCCGGCCGCGGTCCGCGGGCCGCGCTTCGAGGGCCTCCCCGACCGGGAGGGTTCCGTCGACGGCCAGGATGGCCGCGCGCTCGATCACGTTCTCGAGCTCGCGAATGTTCCCGGGCCACGGGTAGTCCAGGAGCGCGTCCATGCAGGGCGGCGACACGTCCCCGAGCGTCTTCCCGAGCTTCGTGGAGAGTCGCTGCACGAAGTGCCCGGCGAGCGCGGGGATGTCGTCCTTGCGCTCGCGCAGGGGCGGCACGTCGATGGGGAAGACGTTCAGCCGATAGTAGAGGTCGTCGCGGAACTCCCCCGCGCGGACCATGGCCGCGAGATCGCGGTTCGTCGCAGCGACCACGCGCACGTCGACCGAGATGGTCTCGGCGCCGCCGAGCCTCTCGAGCTCGCCCTCCTGCAAGACGCGCAGCAGCTTCGCCTGCAGCTCGAGGGGCAGCTCCCCCACCTCATCGAGAAAGATCGTGCCGCCGTCCGCCAGCTCGAACCGGCCCTTGCGACGCGTAGTCGCGCCCGTGAACGAGCCCTTCTCGTGCCCGAACAGCTCGCTCTCGATCAGGGTCGAGGGGAGCGCGGCGCAGTTGAGCTTGATGAGGGCGTGCTCGCTCCGCCCGCTCAGGTCGTGAATGGCGCGCGCGAACAGCTCCTTGCCCACGCCGGTCTCGCCGAGGATCAGGACGGTCGCGTCGGTCGGCGCGACCTGCTCGACGCGACGCTTCGCGCGGGCGAGGGATGCGCTCTCTCCGATCATCTGGGCGAGCGCATGCCCGGAGATCTCGTCGCGAAGATACTCGTTCTCCGCCTCGAGCTTCTCCTTGAGGCGCTCGACCTCCGCCAGGGCCTCTCTCAACGCCGCCTCGCGCTCGTGGCGCTCGGTGACGTCGCGGAACGTGATCACCGCGCCGATCAGCTCGTCGTCCTCCCCACGGATCGGAGTGCTGACATACTCGACCGGGAACGAGGTCCCGTCCTTCCGCCAGAAGACCTCGTCACGAACGGTGTGGACCGCCCCGTCCTTGAAGGCGGCGTAGATCGGGCAGCGAGTGTGCTCGTAGTGAGCGCCGTCGGCGTGGGAGTGGTGAATCAGCTCGTGCGAGAGCTTCCCCATCAGCTCCTCCGGTCGGTAGCCGACCATCGCCGCGCCCGCGGGGTTGACGAAGGTGGTGACCCCCTCGCTGTCCACCCCGTAGATACCCTCGCCCGCACAGCGAAGGATCAGCTCGTCCCGTCGCCCCAGCGCGCCGGCGCCCCCATCACGTTCTGGATCCACGATGCGACGCGTTAAACCCCAACCCCGCAGCTCGCGCAACGACGATCCTGGCGGCGCCGGCACCACGAAATCTCGGGGCCCCCACGAGGTCTCGCGGGCCTCCCGCCCTCGAGGCCGCGTTTCGGGCGCGGGGAGGTGCGGCACACCGCTTGCCAACTGGTCCATCCGACGTCCGACACCCGGACGCGGAGACCGGAACGATGGCACGCATCATTGCTCTCACGTTCGTCGTGATCTCGCTCGCAGGCGCCGCGCGAGCGAGCGCGCAGGCCGAGTCAGGGCCCGCGCGCCCCGCCCCCCGAGCGGTCCCCGACTACGACGGCCGCGGAGCACCCCCGGAGGATCCCGCAGAGCCGTGGATGTGGATCCCTCGTATCGCGACCGGCCCGCTCTACCTCGTCAGCGAGTACCTGGTGCGAGCTCCCGTCGGCTGGCTGCTCACCGAGCTCGAGGCCTCGGGCGCGATCGCCGCCGTCGAGCGCTACCTGCAGCAGGACTTCGTGGTCCTCCCCGTCGCCTATCTCGACCTGGGGATGAGGCCGAGCGTGAGGGTCTTCGCCACCTGGAGGCACGCGCTTCACGACGCGAACCAGCTCGACGTGAGCGCGGGGTTCGGCGGCACGGACACGCTCGACGCGCGGCTCGTCGACACCGTCACCGTGGGCGACGTGAGCGTCAGCGGGCGCCTCCGAGCGATCCGCCGGGACGACTACGTCTACGGCGGGATCGGGCCCGGCGCCGACAACACGGTCGCGAACCGGGCGCGCTACTCCGAGTCTCTCGTGGAGACGGAGGCGAGGCTGGACTGGCGCTTCTGGCGGCGCTCGCGGCTGCGACTCACCGCCGGCTACGACAGCCGCGGCTTCGGAGACGGCCGAGAGCTGGGCGACCCGGCGCTGACCGCCCGCCAGCAGCAGCTCGAGGGCGGCGTGCTGCCGGAGGGCTTCGAGGAGGGCTACTCGGCCTTCCGCTCCCGCCTGGAGCTGGTGGTGGACACACGGCCCGCATCACGGCCGCTCGCGGGCGGCGTCCGGGTCGGCATGTACGCGGCGCCCGGCTTCGACGTCGATCATCCGTCGCAGCGGCGATGGATGGCGTGGGGCGGACACCTGATGCTCGCCACCGACGCGCTGGGGGCCGAGCGGGTGCTCGCGCTCGAGGGCGACACCCACCTCGTCGAAGACCTCGACTCCGACGGTGTGCCGTTCACGGAGCTGGTCGACCCCGGACGGGACGGCGTCCTGCCCGCCTACCTCCCCGGCCAGCTCCGCGGCCGGAGCGCGGCGGCTCTCACGGTTCGCTACCGCTGGCCCATCTGGGTGTTCCTGGACGGGAGCCTCTTCTTCTCGATGGGCTCCGTCTTCGACGCGCGGTTCGACGGCTTCGTGGTCGATGACCTCCGCTACTCGTTCGGGCTCGGTGTCGACGCTCGCGACGCAGGGGACCACCCGTTCGTCCTGCAGGTCGCGCTCGGGTCCGAGACGTTCGCGAACGGGGGCGAGATCACCTCGGTTCGCGTGCTCGTGGGTGCCCGCAACTCGCTTTGAAGGAGTCTGCCATGTCTCGCACAACCTCGTCGCTCGCCCTCGCCCTCGCGGTCCTCGCCGTCGCCTCCGGGTGCGGCGCCGCGATGACCCGCCGCTTCCCTCTACGGGAGGTGATGTGGAGGGACCACGATCAGCAGCCGTTCGGCCCGCGCCCGCGGACCGCGTTCAACCCATACCTCTGGGACGCCGTCGACAACACGCTCTTCCGTCGGAGCTCCGAGCTGTTCACGTACGAGCTCGACCGCGAGGCGCTCAACGTCAACGCGGCCGACGAGGTGCCTGACTCGAGCTGGTTCACCAACCGGATCGGCCGGCGCCCCATGAGCCGCGAGGAGCTCGCGCTCGGCCCGTGTCGCAGCCTGGAGCAGCCCCCGTTCCCCTGGCGAGTGCTTCGCGGGAAGCACGATGGATCGAGCCCGGGGGCGGTGATCGAGGCGGCGGACGGACGCCGGTACGTGTTCAAGGTCGACTTTCGTCAGCCGGAGCGCGCGACCGCTGCGGACGTGATCGCGACGCGCATCCTCCACGCGATCGGCTACTACGTCCCCTGCAATCAGGTCGTGTTCTTCGAGCCCGGCGACGTCGAGGTCACCCCCGACGCGACCATGGGCGGAGCGCCCTACGGCGCGGAGCAGCTCGAGGCGTTGGTGGCCGCGAGCGGACGGGCCCCCGACGGGCGGCGACGGGCCAGCCTCAGCCTCTTCGTCGAGGGCGCTCCGCTGGGCGGCTGGCGCTTCGAGGGCCGGCGCGCCGACGACCCCAACGACGTCATCGACCACCAGCACCGGCGCGAGACGCGCGGGATGTACGTCGCGTCCTCGTGGCTCAACCACGTCGACGCGCGCGCCGAAAACAACATGAGCACGTGGATGGAGACCGGCGACGGTCGGGGGTACGTACGGCATTACGTCCTCGACGCCGGCGACTCGTTCGGGATCGGATGGCACGAAGACGCGCTGGTCCGGCGCCTCGGTCACTCCCACTACGTCGACCTGCAGCACGCGCTCGAGGACTTCCTCACCCTCGGCCTCGCGAACCGGCCGTGGACCGAGCCCGCGCGCGGGGAGGCGTTCGAGGTGTTCGCCTACTACCCGAACGTCGAAGACTACGTGCCCGATCAGTGGCGCAACGGCTATCCGAACCCTGCCTTCGAGCGCCGCACGGAGCGAGACATGGCGTGGATGGCCCGCATCGTCTCCCGCTTCGAGCGCGATGACCTGGAGGCCATCGTCGCCCTCGGCCGCTGGTCCGAGCCGCGGCACGGGGCGATCCTCGTCGGGACGCTCTGGGGGCGTCGGACCCGCCTGCTCGAGCGGTGGCTGACGCGCCTCTCGCCGCTCGCAGATGTGGAGCTCCAGGGCGATCGACTCTGCGCGACCGACCTCGCCGTCCGGTCCGGGATCCGCGGCGCGCACGCCCGCCGCTACCGCGCGAGGGCGCACGGTGCAGCGGGGCGGCTCTCGATCGGCGCGGGCTGGCGCGTCACGGGACCGGAGGTCTGTGTGCCGCTCCCGCGGCGGTCTCCTCGGACGTCCGCATACCTGGTGATCGACGTCGAGGCCTCCACCGAAGGGCGCGACCACCCCGCGCCTCTGCGCGCCCACCTCTACGAGCACCCGCCGGGCTCGACGCCCGCGTTCAGCCTGGTCGGGGTCGAGCGACCGAGCACCGCAGCTCCGCCGCGGCTCTGAGGGCCGCTCGCGCTCGCACGAATGATGGGCGGCAGGTCGTCGCTCGAAAGGAGAGAACGATGAAGATCGATTTCGCGAAGGCAGCGCTCGCTGCCGTGGTCGGGACCCTGGCCCTCGACGCGCTCGGGTTCGTGCTGACGGGGACGTTCTGGGACATCCCCACCCTCCTCGCCGACAAGCTTCAATCCCCGTTCGTCGTGGGGCTGGCGCTCCACTACGGCCTCGGGTTCACCCTGACCGTCATCTACGCGGCCCTGGCGCCCTCGCTACCCGGCAACCGGTGGACGCGACCCCTGGTCTTCGTGACGGCGGAGACGGTCCTGGGCGTCTACCTGTTCATGTTCCCGCTCCTGGGCGCGGGCTTCGCCGGCCTCGGTTTGGGGCTCGCGGTGCCCTTCGTCTCGATGGCGCGGCACATCGTGTTCGGCCTCGCGCTGGGCTGGCTCTACCCCGTCGGACAGCGCGCGATGCGACGTCGGACCCAGCCCGCGACGTGAGGTGGTCCTCCGCGACGCCGCGGGCGATGTGTCCGCGGCGTCGCGCCGTTTCGTTTCTGGAGAGGAGAGCGAGAATGAAGACTCATGATCTGATCGTCCTCGGTGCCGGCAACGCCGGTCTGGCCGCGGCCTCCGTCGCACGCGAGGCCGGTTGGTCCGTGCTCGTGGTGGAGTCGCTGGACGTGGGAGGCACGTGCCCCTTGCGCGGCTGTGTGCCCAAGAAGGTGCTCGTGGCCGCCGCCGAGGCGCTGGACGTCATCCGACGCGCGTCGGCGCACTGCATCACGGTGAGCGAGCCGAAGCTGGACTGGGTCGCCCTCGTCCAGCGCGAGCGCACCTTCGTCGACGGGGTGCCCGCCCAGATCGCCGAGAGCCTCACGCGGCGCGGCATCGAGCTCGTCGAGGGCCGCGCTCGCTTCGTGTCGGAGGACGCCGTCGAGGTCGAGGGTCGTCGCTTCACCGCCGACAAGATCCTGGTGGCCACGGGCTCGGCGCCGCGCGCCCTCGCCATCCCCGGCTTCGAGCACGCGCTCAGCAGCGCCGACCTGCTCTCCCGCGAGGTGCTGCCCCGATCGATCGCCTTCATCGGCGCCGGGGTCATCGGCTTCGAGCTGGCCCACGTGCTCGCGCGCGCCGGGAGTCGGGTGACCCTGCTGGAGACGGCCGAGCGGCCGCTCGCGCGTCACGACCCGGACCAGGTGGCGGAGCTGGTGCGGATCAGCGAAGCGATCGGCATCGAGGTTCGCACCGGGGTGCGTGTCGAGGCGATCGCGCGGGAGGCTCACGGCGCGCTCGCCGTCCACCTCGCCGGCGACGCCGCCCCCGTGAGCGTCGAGGTGGTGGCCAACACCGCCGGACGCGCCCCGGCCCTCTCGGGGCTCGGGCTCGAGGCGGCCGGGATCGACTGGGACGGCGTCGGCGTCGCGCTGACCGGCGAGTTCCAGAGCGCGGAGAATGCCCGCGTGTTCTTCGCCGGAGACGCGCTCCCGGGGCGCCCCCAGCTCTCCCCGCTGGCGACCGCCGAGGGCCGGGCAGCAGGTCGACGCATCGTGCGAGGGTCCGACGCAGAGCTCGACTACGACTCGGTCCCTTCCGCCATCTACACCGTGCCGGCCCTGGCGTCGGTGGGACTGACCGAGGCGACGGCGGCCGAGCGAGGCCTCGAGATCGACGCGAAGGTGTCGGACATGCGCTCCTGGCGATCCGCGCGCACCTACGCGGAGGAGGCCGCCTGGGCGAAGGTCCTCATCGAGCGCAGCACCGACCGCATCGTCGGGGCGCACCTCGTGGGGCACGGCGCGACCGAGACCGTGCACGCCTTCGCCAGCGCCATCGAGCACGGCTGGACGGCGTCCGACGTGAGGGGCCGGACCTACGCGTATCCGACCTTCCATGCGGACCTGAAGTACCTGGTGTGAGGCGCGTTGGTGCGGTCGCGCAAGCCAGCTCGACGGCCCGGCGACCGCGGCTTTTTGCCACGACCGTGTCCCCCGTTTTGGGTATTCTCACGGGGATGAGCACGTTTGCTGTCGAGCTCGACGTTCACCGCCGCAGGATCCACACGACGCTCTCCGGTCTCTTCGACGAAGCCTCCATCGAGGCGTGGGCGAAGGAGTACGAGGCGGCGACCGACCGGTTCCGGGGCCGCATGCACGTGGTGCTCGCGGACATGCGGGGCCTCAAGACGATGCGCAAAGAGGTGGCCGACCGCTTCGGCGCGGCCATCGGCTACGCGCGCGCCCACGGCGTCGTCCTCTGCGCTCACATCTCGGACGAGACCGTGCAGCGCTTGCAGGCGAGCCGGGTCGCGCGTCAGAACTCGGAGGGCGACGACGTGACCGTCGACGTGGCCAGCCTCGACGAGGCGAAGCTCGTCTGCGCCGAGGCCCTCGAGCGCATCGATGACGCCCGCCCCGTCTCCACCGTCCGCATCCCCGCCTGAGCCCCCCGGCTGGCGTGCGCGAGCCCTGGCCGCGCTCGTGCTCCTCGGCTGGCTCGCCGCGGACGCGCTCGCGCTCACCAAGCTCCCCCACGGATTCGCGCTCGGCTCGCTCCGGTTCCTCCTCCACGACGCGCTCCCGTGGGCGATCGCCGGGGTCGGCGTCATGGCGCTGGTGGGTCTGGTGCGCCCGCCCCTCACCCGCGCCGCGCTGGAGGGACTCGGCGCCCTCGCCGTCAGCGCCGCCGCCGGGATGGCGCTCGCGTTCCCGCGCAGCGTGCCCGTCTTCCCCTGGGCGCTCGGCGCGTTGGGGGTGGTCACCCTCGCCTCGTCCCTCGCGCTCCGGCGCGCCGAGGTCCGCCTCGCCGGGCGAATCGCCGCCCTCGCCGTGGGCGGACTCGCCGGCGCCGTCGTCCCCGCGGCGCTGCGGGCGCCGGATCCGTCGACGCGCCCCGCGGGCCCCGACGCGCTCCCGGCGGCGCCCGCGGCGTTCGAGCCGGCGGACCGCGCCGCCCTGGGTCTGCTCCACCTCGCCGCGCCCGCGTGGTCGCTCGAGATCGACCCGTTCTTCACCGTCGAGTCGCGATCGCCCGACCGCTTCTGGACCGCGCTGGCGCCCGACGACACCCGCCACTCGACCACCTGGCAGCTCCTCGCGCGCGAGGCCTCGGCGGACGCGACCCGGACCTGGTGGGGCTCGGACGACGGCGCGGCGGCGGTCGCCTGGCGCCATGGCGACGCTCCGACCCTCGACGCGAGCTTCCGGCTCGACGGCCCCGTGTACGCCCACCTCGCCACCTGGGCCCGCGCGCGCTTCGCGGCCCGCGAGGCGCGGGTGCGGTTCTCCCCCTGCGGCGACGCGGAGATCGAGGTGCGTCCTTCCGACTACCCGGAAGGCCGACCGGCGCGCTTCGCCTACCTCACGGCCGACGACCGCTTCGTCGTCGCCGAGGCGACCAGCGGCGAGAAGGGCCCGTTCCGCGAGCTCTGCGCCGGCCCGCTCTCGCGAGGCGCGCCGCTCACGCTCTTCTTCGTGCATCGCGAAGGCGAGGTCGCGGTGACCTTCCTCGACTTCTCCGCCCAGGCCTCCACCGAGCCCTCTCCCACCGCGGGTTGGGGCGTGCCGCAGAACGCGATCCAGCTGATGCGCGAGGCCAACGCGGAGGACGGCGCGGTGATCGTGCACTTCGCGCTCGCCGCGACCGGGGTCGGCCGCGGCTGGGACACCGTCGGCCTGGCGGCGGGGACCTATCGAAACCGCGTGCGGGTGGCGACGGGAGGCGCGGCGCGACAACCATGATAGATTCCCCGCACCGTGGGGGAGCTCGGCGGAGAGCACCCGGCTGTAACCCGGGAGGGCGCGGGTTCGAATCCCGCCTCCACGTTCCGATGAACGACACGCACCACGCGAACCCGGGCTACGCGCTCGGGCGCCTGCGCGCCGCGATGGACACGCTCGAGCGTCACCCGGACGCCGAGACGCGGGCGCGCGCGGCCGGGAAGGTCGCGCGCTGGCGGGAGGTGCTCGCCGGCATGCAGAGCGGCGCCCTGCGCGTGGGCGCTCGCGCGCCGGTGGAGGGCACGCCGGCCTGGGTGACCCTCGACGTGGCCCACGGCGGCTTCGCGACGGGCCGGCTCCTCGCCGAGGGTGCGCTGCGAGATCACGAGCGGGCGCAGCTCGCCGCGCTCCCGGCCGAGGCGCCCGGCGAGACGCCGCGGGAGCGGCTGAACATCTGGCTCCTGAGCGACGCGGGGCTCGGCCAGCTCGACGAGCTGCTGCGCAGCGGGGGGTACCGGGTGGACGTGCCCGAAGAGGGCGCGCTGCTCGTGGTCGCGTGGCTGCTCGGGCGGGGAGAGTCGGCGGCGGCGCTCGAGCTCATCGAGCTCCTCCGCCCGTGGATGGCGCGCCTGCGCTTCTACCCTCGCCCCGCGCCGCCGCGCGCGTCTTCGGCGAGCGTGCACGTGGCGACGGCGGGAGAGGTGGCGACCCGGCTGAGCGCGGCCCGGCCCCAGGCCCAGGTCGCGGCGATGAACGCCACGCTCCGCATCTGGAACCCGCTCGCCGACCGGCTCGTCGCGCTCTGGCTCGAGACCGTCGAAGGCGAGCCTCCCCGCCTCGAGGGCGGGGCGGTCGAGGGCGGCTGGCCGTGCCGACGCTGGCCCGACGACTGGGGCGCGCGGCGAAAGGCGTGGCTGCGAGACTTCGCGGCGGCGGAGCACCGGCACGGGCTCACCGGGAAGCACGCTCACCCGAAGAGCAACTTCCAGCGCCTGCTGCACGCGCTCGAGCGGTGCGCAGACGGGTCGAAGGCGCTCCGGGCGCGTGACGTCGGCGCGCTCCGGCGCGCGCTCGCCAACGTCGGGCATCGTCACGGGCTCCCCGGCGCCCCCGGCCACGACGCGCTCCGCGCCGAGCAAGCGCGGATCGGCGCGCGCCCGCTCCACGCCCACGTCGCGCACGCGCTCGCGGAGCGGCTGCGCGCGCTGCCGGCCGACGAGGGGATCGGCGACCTCGCGTCGATCGTCCGCCCCATCGAGGCCGAGGAGAGCGCGAAGGTCCCCGAGGGATCGACCGTGCCGGAGGCGCACGTCGCGCGGATCAGCCGGGCCCTGGAGGCGCCCGCGGCCGAGCTCGTCGAGCGCGGCGTGATCGGATCGGCCGAGGTCCTGGCGGGGGTGCTGCCGCAGATCGGCGCCCGGGTCGCGGCGGCCCAGATCACCGACCCCGCGGCCCGCGCCCTCCACGAGGCGCTGTACGCGGCCTTCCGGCGACGTCGCTCGGTGCTGCTGCTCCACCTCGAGCGCCAGGTCCGGTTCGAGGAGCTGCCCTGGGTGAGCGCGCTCGACGTGGCCCGCTCAGCGTCGGCGGACGCCACCGAGACCGCGCGCGCGACCCTGGGCGACGTGGCGCAGCTCGCGCTCACCGCGTTCCCGCACACGATCCTCCCCAACCCGCTGGTGCGGGAGCTCGGCGCGCTGGCCGAGCGGACGGACGTGGATCTGCCGCTGGTTGAGGAGGTCGCCGCCGACATCTTCATGGGCGACTTCACGTCCAAGTGGGGGCGCGCGGCCGGCGTGGCGTGCGAGCTGCTGCGGGGGAGCCTCTACGCGCGGTACTACGACCTGCCCGCGTCGTGGGTGACCGGAGGCGACGCGGAGCGCTGGGGCCGGCGGGTGGACGCGGCCTTCGGGCACCTGTGCGCCGGGCGCGCTCAGGAGGCGGGCAGCGACGGCTCCTTCGTCGCGAAGAACGGGGCCACGCTCGAGCAAGCCCAGATCCTCACGACGCACGGCCTCGCGAGCCTGGTCGCGCGCCTCGAGCTCGACGAGACGATGCGCGAGCGAGGCTTCGAGCTGGCCGAGCGCAGCCTCCGCTGGGCGATCGAGCACCAGGCGCGCCCCGCCCCGCACGCCCACGCGCGCCTGCGCGCGACCAAGAACGCCGCCTACGCGTGGCGGCAGGCGCTGTTCTTCCTCTCCTTCGTGCCCGAGGCCCGTCAGCGGGACGCGCTCGGCGTGATCGAAGAGAGCCTCGCGGGTCTGGAGGCGCGCGCGAAGCTCGAGCCCGCCCTCCTCGGCCTGCGCGACGTGCTCGACGGTCACCGCTTCGATTCGGCGGGACGCTCACCGAGCGGCGGCCGGCGCCTGCTCGGCTGGGCCGTCGGCTCCCACTGGGCGCTCTGAGTCTTCTGGAGGGTTTGGTGCAAACCCTCCCCCCATTGGGCAAAGCGCCAATGGGGCCCCCCTCCCGACTCCGTCGGCGGCTCGCGTTTCGCGCTCGCGCCGCGACCCCAGCGCGGGGCGCTGGGTCCCCTGCGGCTCGCGCTCGCGCTCCGCGCGAGCTGGCCGCCCGTTGCCGCGGGATCGAACGGCTCGAGTGGCGCGTGCGGCGACCTCGCTGCGCTCGTCGCCTGCCGTCCTCTCGGGTCAGTCGCCGCGGTGGCGGGCTCGGGCTGGCGCCGCGCCATCGTTTGCCACCTCTCGAGCTTCCAGGAATGACGCCGCCGGTAGGACGTTGAGCCGAGGTGGAGGCGCCGCTGGTAGAGTCGGAGGGGATGGTCGAGACCTGCGACGAGTGCGGCGGCGCCACCGCGGCGGGGGCGAGCCTGCCTCCCTGCCTCTGTGATCTGGCGCCGCTCGAGACCGCGACCGTGCCGGCGAAGAAGGGGACGGTCGGCGAGGCGAAGGCGCTGAAGTGCCCGAGCTGCGGCGGCTTCCTCGACGCCGGCATCCGGCGCTGCACCTACTGCGCGGTGGAGCTCGCGAGCGTCCGCTGCTGGCGCTGCTTCGACCTCTCGTTCGCCGGGACCCAGGCGTGCGGCCAGTGCGGCGCGACGCGGGGGCTCGAGGGCGACCTGGGGCCGACCGAGCACCGCTGCCCGAGCTGCGACGAAGACGTGCTCCACCTCATCGACGTCGGCGATCACCGCATCGAGGAGTGCGGGGCGTGCGGCGGCGTGTTCGTCGACCAGACGACGCTCTCCCGCCTCGTGCGCGAGCGGAACGTCGAGAGCGAGGCGGAGACCGCGTCGGCGGTGAAGACGCAGCGCGGGCGCGTCGCGGAGGCGGTGAAGTACCGGCCCTGCCCGATCTGCCAGAAGGTGATGTCCCGGAAGAACTTCGGGCGCAGCTCCGGGGTCATCGTCGACATCTGCCATCACCACGGCACGTGGTTCGACCCCGACGAGCTCACCCACGTGCTCGAGTTCGTCGCCAGCGGGGGCCTGCGTCACCGGCCGGGCCAGGAGAAGCGCGAGCGGGAGCTCGCCGCGCGCCGCCAGCGGGCGCTGGCCTCCTCGTCCTCGCAGGTCATCACGCCCCACGCGGCGTCGACCGAGACCCTCGGCGAGGCGGTCGTTCACGGCACCGCCGCCCTGGTGACGGCCCTGATAGACTTCCTCGACGCCTGATGAGCACCATCCGCATCGACGAGTCGCGTCGACCATTGATCCACGTGTCCTTCGAAGGCGCGGCGACCGATCAGGAGTTCGCCGCCTACCTCGCACGCATGAGCGAGATGCTCGAGAAGCGGCAGAAGACCGTGGTCGTGATGGACGGCCGGATGGCCGGGCGCACCCCCGCGAGCCAGCGCAAGCTGCAGTCGCGCTGGCTGGAGGAGCACGCGGAGACGCTCCGCCGCTACTCGCTCGGCACCGCGTTCGTGATCGACAGCGGGCTCGTGCGCGGCGTGCTCACCGCGATCTTCTGGGTCTCTCCGCTCGACACGCCGCACACGGTGGTGGCGACGTACGAGGAGGCGGAGGCGTGGGCGTTCGCGCAGCTGCGCGCCGCGGGGATCGAGCCCCCGGCGGCGCGAGACGAGCGCGCGTCCTGATCAGACGCGACGGCGACCGCGGAAGGCGCTCATCGCCAGCGTCAGCACCGCGGTGAGGACCAGGGAGAGGGCCAGCGAGGTCCAGAGGGCGAAGTGAACGCCCACGAGACCCAGAACGAACCAGGCCGCGGCCACCGCGAGGGCCACGATGGCGAGGTTCTTCACGAGGCTGGTCATGGTGCTCGTCGTCTTCGTAGTACGCATGACGAGCTGAAGTGCACGCGCCGGGCCAGCCACGCTCAGCGGCGCCGAGCCCCGCGCAGCCGCCGGGTCGCGGTGGCGCCGCACGCCTCGGCGTGGCGCTCGATCGCGGCGTCGAAGGCGTCCTCGTCGAAGTCGGCGCCCTCCTCGCGCCACAGGCGGTGGACCACGAGGGTGTTCTTCTGCACCTTCGCCTCGACGCGCCCCACCAGATCGCCACGGTGGAGCAGCGGGCACACATACCAGCCCCATCGCCGATCGGAGGCGGGCTTGTAGACCTCCCACACGTAGTCGAAGCCGAATATCTGCCGGACCAGCTTGCGGTCCCAGATCAGCGGGTCGAGCGGCCCGAGGATGCGCATGCGCCCGTCGTCGCGGTGGCGGCGCGGCACGGTGAAGCCGGCGGGCGCGAGGTAGGGGCGGGACGAGCCCTCGACGCGCACCTCCTCCACCTCACCTTCCTCGAGCATGCGCTCGGTCAGCGCCACCCGCTCGTCCCGCAGCATCGACCAGCTCGGGCTCACCGCCCGCGCGAGCAGCCCCGCGGACGCGACTCGCTCCTTCAGCGCCCACGGCCCGAAGGGCGCCGCCGGTCGATCGTGATGCGCGGGCAGCGCGCGGCGAGGCAGGTCGAAGCGCTTGGCGCCGTCCGGGGCGCGCCCGGCGACCACCACCCGGCAGCGCGTCCAGAGGATCTCGAGCGCCATGGTGGTCATGCGCGACGTCCCCTTCCAGCCGCTCCAGTCCAGCGCCTCGACCGCGCCGTGATCCGTCAGCTCCGCGGCGCTCCTCGGGCCCCGGGCGGCGACCTCCTCGAACACCGCCTCGAGCACGCCCTCCGGCACGCGACGGCTGCGCTCGGTGAGCCGCCACCAGGGCGTCTCGATCGCGCGCTCTCGATACTGCGGGAAGGCGCGCGCCGGCAGCAGGCAGCGCTCCTTGGCGAAGTGCTCGAACGCGTGCCCGGGGAGGAGCGCGCGGACCACGTCGCCGCGCCTCACGCCCTCCACCCGGGCCAGCGTCACGAGATCCGCGTTGGTGCCGATCGCGTCGAGCGGGTCGAGCTGGATGCAGCCCAGTCGTTCGAGGGTGTCGCGGATCCCACGCGTGCCTCGTCTCCAGCGGTCGAGGCCGAGATGGCGCAACAGAAAGCGTCGCGCCTCTGCCGTTCGGAGCGTGCGCACCTGGGGAGCATGAGCTAAGGGTCAGCGCGATGGCGAGCCCCCGGAAGAAGAAGGCCGAGAATCGTCGCGGAAGCAAGGAAGCGGTCGCCAAGCGCCGCGTCGCCCGCGCCCTCAACCAGCTGTTCGAGCGCAAGGCCCACGGCGTGACCGACGGGCGCACCGAGAAGCGCCGCCGTCGCCTGCTGAAGGAGCTCAAGCAGGGCAAGCGCGGGCAGCCGCTCCAGCCGAGCGACATCGTCAGCCACGGCTCGGAGCTGCTCGCGCTCGGCGAGACGCTCACCTCCATCCGCAAGAACGGGGTGCTCGCGCCGCCGGTCTCGAAGACGCCGGACGCGATCGAGGTCGCGCGCGAGGTCCAGTCGCTCAACGGCTACGATCCGCGCGCCTGGAAGCTCCTCGGGATCGACCTGACCAAGAAGAAGTGATCAGGCGCCCTGGTCGCGGCGAGCCTGCATGAAGCGGGCGACCGCCGGGCTGAACGCGAGCGCGGCCGCGCAGCCGGCGTAGACGACGGCGAGCGCGATCGCGACCGGCGGCAGCTCTCCGGCCGAGGCCAGCTGACCGAGGGTGCCGGCGGCCGCCAGCCCGGTGAAGGCGACGAGCACCCAGCGCGCCCAGGCACGCCCGCGGAAGATCTGGAACAGCAGGAGCCCGGTCACGGCCAGCTGGATCGGCACCGCGTTGAGCTCGGACATGCCGAGCGCCGCGAGGAGCACGATCGAGCCGATGAGGCTCACGGAGATCGCCACCACCAGGCGGCGGCCCTTCTCCAGCTGCGGATCGACGTCCTCGGTCACGCCCGAACCGTGACCTCCGGAGGCCCGCGCGTCCAGCGTTGACGCCGCCCGCGCGCGTCTGCGATCCCCAGCCCATGGACGCGGTGACGGAGATCGAGGCCGACCTCAGGTCGAGGGCGAAGGCGGGACGGGCCGAGAAGGAGAAGGCCTACCTGAAGAGCGCGCTGGCGCATCTCGGGGTGCCGGTGCCGGAGATCCGAAAGGTCGCCCGCGCCCACGGCGAGGAGCGCTCGCTCGAGCAGGCCCGCGCGCTCGCCGACGCGCTCTGGGCGCGGCCGGTGCACGAGCTGCGCGCGACCGCGGTGGAGCTGCTCGATCGGCGCGCGCTCACCCTCGAAGATCTGCCGCGCCTGGAGCGATGGCTGCGGGAGGCGAAGACCTGGGCCCTGGTCGACCCGATCGCGATCGCGCTGGTCGGCGGGGTGGTGGAGCGACACGGGGCCGGCGACGCGCTCGATCGCTGGGCCGAGGACGACGACTTCTGGATCCGACGAGCGGCGATGCTCGCGCTCCTGCGCCCGCTGCGGCGCGGCGACGGCGACTTCGAGCGCTTCGGGAGGTACGCGGACGCGATGCTCGAGGAGAAGGAGTTCTTCATCCGCAAGGCGATCGGGTGGGTGCTCCGCGAGACCGGCAAGAAGCGACCCGAGCGGGTGGAGGCGTGGCTCGAGCCCCGCGCGCACCGCGCCTCCGGCGTCACGATGCGGGAGGCGGTGAAGCCGCTCGGCGAGGACGCGCGGGAGGCGCTGATGCGCCGCTACCGCGACGCCAGGGCTTCGTGAGCCATCGCGAGGAGCGCGATCGCCGCGGTGTCGAGGCGGAGGATCCGCGGGCCGAGGCCGACGCCGACGAAGCCGTGACGCAGGAACAGGTCGCGCTCGTACGGCGTCCAGCCGCCCTCGGGCCCGAGCGCGAGGATCACGCGGCGCCCCGGCGCGGTGCCGGCGAGGGTCTCGTAGGCGCCACGGTCGAGCTCGGGGTCGGCGAGGATCCGGCGCGCGTCGGCCGCCTCGAGGTGATCCTCGACGAGGATCTTGAGGGACTTGTGGACCTCGACCGCGGGAAGGCGGGTGTCCTTCGCCTGGGCGAGCCCCTCGACGAGCCGCGGGCGCCACGTGTCCGGCTGCACGGCGTGCGAGTCGAAGTAGAAGCGCTCCACCTTCTCCGCGTTGGTGAGCCAGATCCGGCCCACGCCGAGCGACGCGAGCGGAGCCCAGAGCCGCTTGAGCACCTTGGGCCGCGGCACGGCGAGCACGAGATCGATCGGCGGCCGCGGCGGCACGTCGCCGAGGCGGAGGGCGAGGCGCACGCGCCCCGACTCGACCGAGCGGACGTCGGCGTGCCCGATGGCGCCGTCGACCACCCCGGCCCGGACGGACTGCCCCTCGCGCACCCGCAGCACGCTCACGAGGTGCGCCGCGCGCGGGCCACGCACGGTCACCTCGCCGTGGGCGTCGACCTCCTCGGGCTCGACCAGGAGGAGGTTCACCCGGCGCGTCGCACCGTGAGCTCGACCTCGCCGCAGCCGTAGCGGCGCTCGCCGCGCGTGTACTCGAAGGCGTCGACGACGACGTAGTACACGCCGGGCTCGAAGCGATCGCGGATGCGCGAGAGGCCGAGCGCGACGCCGTCGGTGCAGGCGCCCGGGAACGGGATCCCGGAGCAGGGCTCGTCGTCGTCGCACGCGAGCTGCGAGCCGGGGCGATCACAGATCGAGCGCACGTAGACGATGGTGTCGATCGCCGCGCGGGCGTCGTCGTCCTGGAGCTGGATGACGAGGTTCTGCGTCGACTCCACCCGGAGCGCGAAGACGCGGTCGCCGGTGCGCGCGGGGGTGTCGGAGCTGCAGTTCAGGCCCATGGGCTGGAAGGTCTCGTCGTCGGACTCGGCGCAGAGATCGACGGTGACCGTGTCGCCCACCTCGATCTCGGGCAGGCCCTCGCAGCTCGACGGCGCGTCGCTGCATCGGCCGGTGTCCGGGTCGCAGGCGCCGCCGGTGCACGGGGTGACCGCGGTCATGCGGCCGCGGGCGTCACAGATCTCGACGCCGGTCAGGTCGTCGGTGCAGGCGCGGCTCCCGGGCTCGCAGACCCAGTCCACGCACGCGCCGGAGTCGCAGTAGGCGTCGCGCGCCCGGCAGTCCTGCCGGACCTCCATGCCGCCGATGCACGAGACGAGGTTGTCGCCCTCGCAGCGCGGCGTGTCCCCGCACTCGACCGGCGGGCCGGAGTCGACGCCGCTGTCGGGCGGGTCCACGTCGGCGTCCCGCTCCACGGTCCCGGCGTCGCGGAGCCCCGAGTCCAGGCCGGACTCACCGCCGAGGCGGCCGTCGTCGGGGTTGATGATCGTCGAGCACCCCAGCGCGAGCAGCGCCGCGAGAGCCACCGGAGAGACACGCCAAGCCATGAGAAAAAGGTAGGCCTCCCGCCGGTCGCCGGTCAACGCAGCGTCGCGAGCAGCATCTTGAGCGGCGGCCGTCCGTCGGGGCTCGGGAAGTCGTCGTCGGGCGGGATCACCTCGATCGACGCGACCTCGCGCTCGTTCTTCTCGAAGGTGCGCTGGACCACCTGGCGGAAGTCCTCGAGCGTCACCGCGGGCACGTGGTTGGTGGCCAGCACGAAGCCCCCCTCGCGCACGCAGCGCACCGCGGGCTTGAGCAGCGAGGGGTAGTCGCGCACGACGTCGACCGCGCCGAACGGGGTCTTGGCCCAGCGCGGAGGGTCGAGCACGACCCCGTCGAAGCGGCGCGGCGCGAGCTTCAGGTAGGCGCGCGCCCGCGCCCGGCGGCCCTTGACCGGGAGGCCGGCGAGCTGGCGGGCGACCGGGAAGAAGTCCTCGTGCACGAATCGGTGCCAGGGCCCGGTGAGGCCGTTCCGCGCCGCGTTCTGCGCGCCGACGGTGAGCGCGCTCCGCGCGAAGTCGACGTTGTCCACCCGCCGCGCCCCGCCCGCCGCCGCCGCCAGCCCCACCCCGCAGGTGTAGGCGAAGAGGTTGAGCACCTCGGCTCCGGCCGCGCGGGCCCGGACGGCGCGTCGGCCGGCGCGCAGGTCGAGGAAGAGCAGCGGATCGAGCCCGCCGTGCCGGGGATCGACCGCGATCTCGAGGCCTCCCTCCCGGGCGCGCCGCGGGCCGAGGTCCACCGCGTGGAGCGCGTCGAAGCCCTCCCTCCGGAACGCCGGGCGGTGATTCCAGACCGGATCCAGCGACCACCCGGTCTCGCGGCGCACGACCTCGGCGAGCGCGTCCGGGGCGACCTCGAGCCGCTCGCGCCCGGTCTGGATCAGGAGCACCGAGCCGTAGCGATCCACGGTGAGGCCGGGCGCGCCCTCGGTCGCCCCGTGCAGGAGCCGCACGCAGTCGGTCCCCTCCGCGGCGAGCGCGTCGAAGAGCGCCGCGCGCCGGGCGATCGCGGCCGCGAGGATGCGTTGGAGCTCACTCATCCCAGGGATTGAAGAACGGGCGCTCCCGATCGGGCCGGTTCTTCGTCGCGGGCGGCGAGGGCGGCGTCTCCGGCTCGGGCCGATCCGCGCGCTGGACGCGAGGGGCCGGCTCGAGGGCGACGCGCAGGGTGTCTCCGGTCTGCGCGGCCAGCACGGCGTCGAGGTCGCGGTAGCCGTCCGCCCGCAGCACGAGCGGCACGCGCTCCCCTTCGCTCGGGTGCAGGATGCGCAGGGGGGTCTCTCCGATCAGCGCGCCCTCCCGGTAGACCCGCGCGCCGGGCGGGTCCGACTCCAGGGTGAGGATGCGGGGCGCCTCGACCCCGACGGTGCCCGTCTCCGGCTCCGACTCCGTCTCCGTCTCCGGCTCGGCCTCGGGCTCTGGCGCGGGCGGCGGCGCGGCCAGCTCCGGGTCGAGCGCGGCGACCTCCTCCGGCTCGGGCGCCTTCAGCATCCAGAGGCCGAAGCCCACCCCGCCGACCATCGCGAGCGCCGCGAACAGCCCGGCGAGCGCGTAGAGCGCCCGGCGCGGCGGCGGCGCGTCCACCCGCCGCGGCGTCTGGAGCGGCGCGTGAGCCCCGGGCTCCGCCGCCTCCAGGAGCGCCTCGTCGTTCTCCAGATCGTCGAGCGCGTCGACGACCGCCTTCATCGTCTGGAAGCGCTCCGACTTGTCTTTGGCGAGGCAGCGGTGCACCAGCCAGTCGAGGCGCGCCGGCAGGTCGGCGTCGGGCGCCATCGAGGACACGTCCGGCGGGCGATCGCGCATCTGCTTGCGCAGCAGGGACATGATGTCCTTGTCGCGGAAGGGCAGCCGCCCGCTCACCATCTCGAAGATCAGGACGCCGAGCGCGTAGACGTCCGCGCGGTGATCGACCGCGTGCCCCGCGCACTGCTCCGGCGCCATGTACTCGGGCGTGCCCATCACGCGACCGGCCTGCGTGATCTTCTCGGTGCCCGCGATCTTGGCGATCCCGAAGTCGACGATCTTCACGAAGTCGGGCTGCCCGTTCTGGGTGGTGAGCAGGATGTTCTCGGGCTTGAGGTCGCGGTGCACCACGCCCTGCTCGTGGGCGGCCCCGAGCCCGACCGCGATCTGACGCGCGACGTGCTTCGCACGGGGCCAGTCGAAGCGGCCCCTCCGGATGGCGTGGTAGAGGTCGCCGCCGTCGATCATCTCCATCACGACGTACGGCGAGCCGTCGGGCAACCGGCCGAAGTCGCGCACGTCGACGATGTGCTGGCTGCCGATCGCCGACGCGCTCATCGCCTCCCGCTTCAGCCGCTCGAGCGCCTCGGCGTCCTTCGCCGCGTCGCTCCGGAGCACCTTCATCGCCAGCCGCGTGCCGAGCACCTCGTGGCGCGCCTCGTACACGAGGCCCATGCCCCCCTCGCCCAGCCGCTCCACGATGCGATAGCGGCCATCGACGAGCTTCCCCCGGAGGGGGTCGTCGATGGCCTGCATCGTGTTCGCGGATCCTCCGTCGGTCACCGACCGGAGTGTTTCTCACCGGCCCCGCCGCCACAAGATCGCGGTCGTCACTCCGGCGGCATGAGCACGGCGTCGATGACGTGGATCACGCCGTTGGACGCCGCGACGTCGGCCTGGACGACCGTCGCGCTGCCGACCCGGACGCTGCCGCTCGAGGCGTCGATCGGGAGCGTGGCGCCCTGCACCGTGGTGGCCTCGGACATGCTCATCACGTCGGCCGCGCGGACGTCACCGCTGACCACGTGGTAGGTGAGGATGGCCACGAGCTGGTCGCGGTTCTCGGGCTGGAGGAGCGACTCCACCGTGCCCTCGGGGAGCGCGGCGAACGCCTCGTCGGTGGGCGCGAAGACGGTGTACGGGCCGGGGCCCTTCAGCGTCTCGACGAGCCCGGCGGCCTGCACGGCGGCCACCAGCGTCTCGAACTGTCCGGCCGCGACCGCCGTGTCGACGATGTCGGCCGAGGCCGTCTCTTCGGTGTCCTCCTCCATCATCTCGTCGCCGGCCGTGGACTCGGTGTCCGCGGACATGTCGCCCGAGTCGTCGGAGCCGCCGCACGCGGCGAGGGGAAGGCACAGGGCCATCGCGATCGCGAGGCGCTTCAGGTTGTCGAGCATGGTCATGAAATCCTCCAAGGGCCGACGCGCGCACCACCACGGTGCGCGCTACACGACGGCCCCGCTGCCGCGCTCCCCACCCGAACGCCGCGGCGCCCCCGTCCTGGGTTCGGCGTCGGTGGGAGGCAAGGGCGGCTGGCCGACGTCCCGCGGGAGCGCTACACGACGCGGCCATGCCCGCATCGCCCCCCGCCCTCGCCGGCGTCCAGAAGCGTCACCTCCGCGCGCTCGCCCACCCGCTCCAGCCCGTCGTCCAGGTCGGCAAGGAGGGCATCTCGCCCGGCGTCGTCTCCGCGACCGACCAGGCGCTCACCGATCACGAGCTGATCAAGGTGCGCCTGCCGCAGGTCGAGAAGGACGAGCGCGACGCGATGGCGGAGAAGCTGGGCGAGGCCACCAAGGCCCAGCTCGCCGGGATCACCGGGCGGATCGCGCTCCTGTACCGAAGGCACCCGGAGAAGCCGAAGATCCGTCTCCCTCGGGCGTGACCGGCGCGGGCGGCGACCACGAGACGAAGAGGTTGACCGCCAGCACGTGCGCGTACGTGTCCGCGGTCCCGCGGTCGAGGTAGACGAAGAGGTAGCCGGCCTCGAGCCGCGCCCAGGGCGCCATCTTCAGGAAGGGCCCCAGGAACGCGCGGTTCTGGTCCATGCCGGCGACCGGGCCCCAGTCGGTGTCGGTGAGGCCGACGAAGAGCTCGTCCCAGAAGGCGATCCCGAGCGGCACGTCGGGGCTCGGCTGCCAGTTGGCGCGCACGAACTGCCGGAACCGCAGCTGCACGTCGCCGCCCTGGTCGCTGAAGCGCTGCTCGAAGCGGGTCCGGGACTGCAGCGAGAGGCCGAAGTCGAAGCCGTGCGACAGCACGACCTGCTCCCAGATCCGGTGCTCGTTCGTGCTGGCGCCGGTGGAGTCGGTGTGGACCGGGATCCACGCGTAGCCGCCGTGCACCGAGAGCCAGGGGGTGATGTCCACGCCGAGCCCGGGCCGCACGAGCACGGTGGTGCCGCCGTCCCCGCGCCGGGCGTGCACGTCCCACCAGAAGACGAACGAGGGCGCCTCGCGCGAGAGCGAGGCCGTCCCGAGGTTCGCGGCCCAGATCTGGAACTCCTCGCGGTCCTGCGCCTGCGCCGGCGTCGCGCTCCAGGCCAGGAGCACGAGCGCGAGCGTCGCCATGCTTCTCGAGGACATCGTTCTCGACATGAGACGCCGCTTAGCGCGCGGGCCCCGCAGGGACCAGACGCTCACACCGTCAGGTCTCGCTCCTCCTCACTCGCGCGCTCCGAGCGGGGGGCGCGCGGGGTCCAGAACAGCCGGGGGAACCGGGCCGCGCAGTAGCCGACGCCGACCAGCATGGCCCCGAGCGCGAACAGCACCAGGTCACCGGTGATGCTCCGCTCGAGGCACACGACGCCGCCGAGGCAGGCGCAGGCGCCGAACACGCGGACTCGAAGCTCTTCGGGCTCGTGGCTCTCACTCATCGTCGTCCCTCTCATCCACGGGCGAGCTCGCGCGCTCGCGCGCTCGCGTCGGTCTCGGTCGCTGGCTCGACGCCTCCCCGGGGGCTCACCTGGCGGGCGACCGCGGGGCGCGCGTTCACGACCTCGACCTCCACCCCACGCTCGGAGAGCTGGGCGAAGGCGCGCCGCACGCCGTCGACGGCGGTGACGTCCACCGAGCAGACCCCCGCCAGATCGAGCTCGAGCCGTGGGTGCTCGATGCCCAGGAGCGTCTCCTCGAGCCCCGCGACGGTGGCGAACACCAGCGGGCCGTCGACGCGCACGACGGCCACCCGAGCGTCCGCGCGCGAGCGATCGACCGCGACCCGCAGCCGCGCCTGGCTCAGCGCGAAGCGACCGAGCGAGACGGCCACCCCGACCGCGACCCCGGCCACGAAGTCGATCGCGAGGATCGAGACGGTCGTCACGAGCGCGATGACCGCGTCGACGCGCGAGCGCCGGAAGAGCGCCAGCAGGCGATCCGGCTGCACGAGCTTCGCGCCGACGACGCAGAGGATGCCCGCGAGCACGGTGAGCGGGATGGCGTCGAGGTGATGCCCCATCGCCAGCAGCAGCGTCCCGAGGACGAGGGACTGCACGAGCGGCGCGGCCCGGTTGTCGCCCCCCGCGTCCGCCGCCGCCGCCGAGCGCACGATGGCGCCCGCCACCGGCATGCCGCCGCAGAGCCCCGCGAGCGCGTTGGCCACGCCCTGCGCCACGAGCTCCTGGTCGCTCCGGTGCCGCGTGCCCATGCGCGCGTCGAGGCTCACCGCGCTCAGCAGCGAGTCCAGCGACGCCAGGAGCGCGAGGCCGAGCGCGCTCGGCAGGAGCGCGACGAGCTCCCCGGTCGAGAGCGCGCGCAGCCCGAACGCGGGGTGCACGCTGTCGACGTCGGGCACGTGAGGCACGCGCAGCGCGAGCGCCCACACCAGGAACATCACGACGGCGACCGCGACGAGCGGCGCGGGGATGCGCGGGTGCAGCCGCGGCAGGCCGACCACGAGCGCGCAGCCCGCGAGCCCGAGCAGGGTGGGCGTGGGATCGAGGGTCGCGCGGCCGAGCGTGATCGCGTCGAACAGGCTGCGCGTCTCGTCGGGCATGCCCAGCAGCCGGGGGAGCTGACCGTCGAGGACCATCAGGCCCACCGCGATCATGAACCCCAGGATCACGGGGGCGGGGATGGCGCGCACGTAGCGCCCGAGCCGGGCCGCGCCGAAGACGACTTGCAGCAGGCCCGCGAGGAGGGTGCACCAGAGCAGACCGTCGAGCCCGTGCTCGCTGACGATCGCGTACGACATCGGGGCGAGCGCCACCTCCGGCCCGGTGATCTGGAGACGCGCGCCGCCGAGCACCGCGCCGACGATCCCCGCGAGCGCCCCGGTCCAGAGGCCCACGCTGGCGGGCAGATCGCAGGCGAGCGCGAGGGCGATGTTGAGCGGCAGCGCGACGAGCGCGGTCGAGATCCCGGCGGCGACGTTGCGGGCCAGGCCACGCCGGGCGAACGAGTCCCGCAGCTCGCGTGTCGTCTCGGAGGCGGCCCAGACCCAGTGCTCGGCGTGGCGGTTCATGCGAGGGCCACCTGGCAGTCCTCGTGCCAAGCGAGCCGGCGCCCTCCCCGCGCGATCCTGGCGCACCGTCGGTCAGGACCGACGCCCCCGAACACCGACAGTGTCGGTGAGGACCGACGCCCTCCTCGGCGGCCGCCACGTCGCCCGCTGTCACGGAACGTGCTCTGGTCCGCGGCACCGATGCGTCTGTTTCCCCGGCTGTTGCTCTCGGTCTCGATCCCCCTCGCCATCGTCGCGGTGGCGATGACCCTCGTGCTCGTCTCGATGAACCGGATGACGTCGGCGCTGGCCCAGCTCCGCCTCCGCGAGCTGTCCTCGCTCGACAGCGAGGCCGAGCTGCACAGCGCCGGCTGGCGCCTGGACGTCGCCCTCCGCCACGCCGCCGAGCGGTGCGCGCGCGACCCCTCGTGGTCACCGCGGGTCAGGAGCGACGTGTTGACCGCGGCCGACGAGCTGCGCCAGATGCTGGACCGCACCCCGAACGCGCACCCGAACCTCACGCAGGTCAGCGAGCGCTACGTGACGCTCGCGCTCCAGATGGACACGCTCGAGGCCTGCGGTCGGGTGACGTCGGGCGCCTTCCAGGCGCGGCGCTCGGCCCTCGACGAGGAGCTGACGAACGTGTGGGTGGACCGCATGGCCGGCCTCCACGACGCGATCATCGCGCGAGAGGAGGAGATGCGCAGCCTCGGGAACGCGGGCGTGTGGGGCGGCCTGATCCTGTTCGGCGTCGCGTTCGCGGTCGGCTCGCTCGTGTCGCTCGCCCTCGCCCGCAGCGTCACCGCGCCCCTCGTCGCCCTCACCCGCACCGCGCGCAAGCTCGGCGAAGGAGAGCTCGGGACGCCGGTGCGCGACGTCGGCGGGCCCGCCGAGCTGGTCGAGTTCGGAGGAGAGCTCGAGAGCATGCGGCGCCGCCTCGCCGAGCTCGACGCGCTCAAGCAGGGGTTCATCGCGTCCTGCTCGCACGAGCTGCGGACGCCGCTCTCCAAGATGCGCGAGGCGCTCGCGCTCCTGGCCGACGGAGCGGTGGGCGCGCTCGACGCCCGGCAGCTCCGGGTGGTGGCGATCGCGCGGACCGCCTGCGAGCGCCAGATCCGCACCGTCACCTCCATCCTCGACCTGTCCCGCCTCCGGGCCGGCTCTCCCCTGCGGGTCCGGCACGGCACCCCGATCGACGGAGTCATCGACGCCGCGCTCGAGCAGGAGGGGCGCGACGCGAAGACCTCGGGGGTCGAGCTCGCGGTCGAGCGCGAGGGCCCTCCGGCGCTCTGCGACCTGGACGACGCGCTGGTGGAGCACGCGCTCGCCAACCTCGTCCGGAACGCGGTGGCGGTGTCGCCGCGAGGGAGCGTGGTCACGGTGGCGCGACAGGTGACCGCCGACCGCCGGTGGGTGAGCGTCGACGTGCGCGACACCGGCCCCGGGGTCCCCGCCGACCTCGCCGAGACCATCTTCGAGCCGTTCGTCACCCGCTCGGTCCCGAGGTCGCCCAAGAGCGTCGGCGTGGGCCTCGGGCTCTCGCTGGCGCGGGAGGTGGCGGAGGCGCACGGCGGCACGCTGACCCTCGAGAGCTCGGACGAAGGCAGCGTCTTCCGGCTCACCGTGCCTTGCGCGTCTGGACGCGGCGGCCTCCGGGCCCCAGAGACGGGAGCCTTGGCATGAGCGCCCCCACCCACGTGCTCGTCGTCGACGACGAAGAGGATCTCTGCGTGCTCATCGGCATGCGGCTGGAGCACCACGGCTACGCGGTCACGACCGAGGGCACCGCGCGCGGGGCGCTGGAGCTGTTGACCCGTGAGCTCTTCGACGTCGTCATCCTCGACCTGCGCCTCGAGGACGCCGACGGCATGCAGGTCCTGCAGCGCATTCGGGAGCTCGACTCCGATCTCCCGGTGGTGATCCTGACGGCCCACGGCAGCATCGAGGCGGCGGTGGAGGCGACCCAGCTCGGCGCGTACGGCTTCCTCACGAAGCCCTTTCACGATCACGAGCTGCTCCAGACGCTCGAGCACGCTCAGGAGGGCCTCCAGCTCCGGCGACAGCTCGCGCGCTTCCGGCGCATGGTCGGGGAGACGGCGGAGGGCGACTGCCTCACCGGCACCAGCGACGCGATCCAGCAGGTGCGCTCGCTCATCGCGCGGATCGCGCCGTCCGAGGTCAGCGTGCTGGTCACCGGCGAGTCGGGCACCGGCAAGGAGCTCGCCGCCCGGAGCGTGCACGCGCTGAGCCCGAGACGCGGCCGGCGCTTCGTCGCCCTCAACTGCGCGGCCCTGCCGCCGGAGCTGCTCGAGAGCGAGCTGTTCGGCCACGTCCGCGGCGCCTTCACGAGCGCGCACCGCGACAAGAAGGGGCTCCTCGAGGTCGCCGAGGGCGGCACCCTCTTCCTCGACGAGGTGGCCGACGCTCCCCTGTCCGTGCAGGCCAAGCTCCTGCGCGTCCTGCAGGAGCGGCGCTACACCCCGCTCGGCGCCACCAGCGAGCGCGACTGCGACGTGCGCATCGTCGCGGCGACCAACCGAGATCTCGAGGAGGCGGTCACGGCCGGTCGCTTCCGGGAGGATCTGTACTTCCGGCTGCACGTGGTGCCGGTGCGCATGCCCGCGCTCCGCGAGCGACGCGAGGACATCCCGCCGCTCGCCGATCTCTTCCTCAACCGCGCCGCCCAGCGAGACGGCGTGGGGCGGGCGCGCCTCGACGCCGACGCGGTCCGCCTCCTCTGCCGTCACCCCTGGCCCGGCAACGTGCGCGAGCTGGCGAACATGATGACCGGCGCGGCGCTCCTCGCGCACGACGGCCGGGTGGGGCCCAAGGAGATCGCCGCCGTGCTCCCGGAGCTGCGCGCGGACGCCGCCGTCGAGCCGCCGCCCGCGCCGGACGCCCCCCCGACGGACGATGTGGTGCGCGACGCGTCCCGGGCGATGACCGGGTCGAGCGCGCTCCCGAGCATGCGGGACGCGCGCGAGGCGTTCGACCGCGCCTACCTCGAGGAGTGCCTGAGGCGCTGCCGCGGCAACGTCACCGCCGCGGCCCGCCTCTCCGGCCGCAACCGCACCGACTTCCACGACCTCCTCCGCCGCCACGACATCGACGCGAATGCCTACCGGGAGTGAGCGATCGCCCTGCCGCTCAGCGCAGGATGCGGAGGCGGCGCTTGCCCTCGGCCTCGTCGATGAGGCCGGGGCTGTCGACGCCGAGCGTCATGACCCGCTCGAGCGGCACCCCGAGGATGGTCGCCTCGGTCGCGGTCGGCAGCGGCTCGAGGAGGGTCTCGAAGCGGCCGTGGTCGAAGGGATCGCCGGGCGCGGCCTCGACGCGGACGAGGCGCTCCCGGACGCCCTGCTTCTCGTGCTCGAGGGCGCGGTGGATGCAGTAGGGGTTGTTCCCGGGGCGGCCCATCAGGACGGTGGAGGTCCAGGTGCACCCTGCCTTGCACACGTCGGCGTAGTAGCAGGTGCCGCAGAAGCCCCAGAGGTCGTCGCGGGTGCGGGCGCCGAGGTGGGTCAGCTCGTCGGTCTGCTCGACGATCTCGCGGACCGAGCGCTCGCGGGTCAGGCCGCCGGTCCACTCGTTCGAGGGGAGGCTCGGGCAGCCCTTCACCTTGCCGTCGGCCTCGACCCCGAGGCAGCTCGTCCCCGCGCCGCAGCCCGCCCAGTGCGTGCCGCCCGCGCCGCCGTAGCGGAGCAGCTCCTCGAAGTGCGAGAAGTAGCCGATGTTGTTGCCGGGGAAGGCGCGGATCCCGTTGGGCTGCAGCTTGTTCTGCTTGATCCAGACGAGCAGCGGGAAGAGCTCGAGCAGATCGTGAGGCTGCAGCAGGAGCTCCGGCCGATCCGCGGCGCGGCCCATCGGCACCGTGATCTGGAGCTGCCAGGCCTCGGAGCCGAGCGCGATCAGGAGATCGGCCATCGCCACCAGCTCGGGCATGGAGAGCCGGTTGATCTGGGTGTTGGTCGCGAGCCGCATCGAGCTGGCCGAGACCCGCTCCGCCGCCTCCACCGCCGCGCGGAAGGAGCCCCGCGCCCCGCGCTGGAGATCGTGGGTGCGCTCCAGGCCGTCGATCGAGACGCTGATGGTCGAGATGCCCGCCGCCTCCGCCCGGCTCACGCGCTCCGCGTCCAGGTTGCGGCCGCCGGTGGTGATCCCGCAGCGCATCCCCGCGTCGACGATCGCGCGGGCGATGACGTCCCAGTCCTCTCGGAGGTAGGCCTCGCCGCCGATGAGGGTCACCTCCCGCACGCCGAGGTCCTGGAGCTGGCGCACGACGTCGAGGCACTCCTCGGTGCTCAGCTCGTCCGAGCGCGCCTTGCCCGCGCGCGAGCCGCAGTGCCGGCAGCCGAGGTCGCAGGCGAGCGTGATCTCCCAGACCACGTAGCTGATCGCCGCCTCGTCACCGGTGGCCGCGCCGCGGATCAGATCCCGCGGCCGCTCCTCCGGTGTGGCGCCGACCGGCGGCCTCGGGCGCGCCTGGGTCACGTCCGCCTCGCTCACGGCGCGATGCCGTACATGGGCTCGTCCGGCGGATCATCGGGCGGCGGGCGCCAGCCGTCGTCGTCTTCGGTGTCCGGCTCGGGCGGGAGCTCGTCCTCCGGCAGGGGCGCGGCCCCGTAGGCCTCGACCTCGATGTTCTCGTCGGACGGCTCGAAGACGTCCACCGGCTCGTCCGGCCTCGGCTCCGGCTCGGCGCTGGGGGCGTCCGGGCCCGCGCAGGCGAAGGCGAGCAGGGCCCCCGCGAGCACGCCGCTCCGCCCGACGGCGCCGACGCGCGGCGCCTCGCAGAACGGGCAGACGGTGGTCGACGGCCTCTCCCCGGCCTGGACGTGCGCGCGGCAGCGCGGGCAGACGGTGAGCCCGTGCCGGGAGCGCGTCGCCATCAGCGCGGTCCCGGCGCGAGGCCGTAGCGCGGCGACGGGCGCGGGCTGTCGGCCGGCTCGTCCTCGTACTCGTCCTCCGGCATCGCCATGCCGTACTCGGCAACCGCGGCGTTGTCGTCGGCGGGATCGTCGGCGTACTGGTCGTCGGCCGGCGGCGGATCCTCGCTGGTGACCGGCGCGTCGTCGTCCGCGACCTGCTGAGTGGGCTCGTCGGCCTCGGGGCTCGAGCCGCCGCAGGCGGTCACCGAGAACGCGAGGAGGGCGCCGGCGACCAGGCCGCTCCGCCCGGTCGGGGCCGTGATCCTCCGCCTCCCGGTCACGAGGTTGGCCCCGCAGAAGGGGCAGCTCGTCCCGCTCGGGCGCTCGGCGGCGCGGATGTGCGAGCGGCACGCGGTGCAGCGAGTCAGACCATGGCGGGACTTGATCGGCTTCAAGGCGAGACCTCCGGTTCGGCTGAAGATACCCCGTTCGACGTGCGACTGTCGCGTCGGGTCTATCGGGCCCGACAGCCGACGGCGCCGCCTCGCCCGGCGCCGCCGTCCACGTAGGTGAGGCGGCCCTCGAGGTAGGCGCGGGCGTAGGCGGAGGGGCGGTTCTCGAGCGCCAGGATCTCGGCGATGCGCAGCAGGTCCGCGCCCGGCGGGAGCTCGAGGGAGGCCAGGGCGTCGTCGACCACTCCGAGGTAGTCGCCGCCCGCCTGCATGAGGTTCAGGCCCGGCAGGTCCGCGTGCCACGGGTCGGTGCGCTCGTCGCCGACGAAGAGCGGCTCGGGGGTGTCGCCGAAGAAGCCCGCCGGCGGCGCGCCGTTCGGCATCAAGCCCATCGCGTGGCCCATCTCGTGCGCGGTCACCGAGGAGACGACGAGCGCGAGGTAGCGGGCCAGCGTGCGCAGCGTCTCGTAGCGGGCGAGCGCGTCGGGCTCGACGTCGCCCCAGGGATCGAAGCCCGGGTCGAGCACCGCGGCGTCGGCGGGGTGCGCGCCGATCGGCTGACCGCGCGCGGGATCGATCGGCGCGAGCGCGGAGGAGACCACCGGCGTGGTGAGCAAGATCGAGAACAGGCTCGCGGTGGCCACGCCGCGGTCGGCGGTGGAGTCGTCCATGCGCTCGGCGTGGTGCGGTGAGATGCCGCTGAAGCCCACGAAGCCGTCGAAGACGCCGCCGAAGCGCATCATCGAGAACGCGCCGTCGGGACGGAACGCGGCCGGGTCCGGCGCGCCCGGGTCGCCCTGCCAGACCACGTCGAGGGGGATCTCGCCCTCGTAGACCCGCAGGGTCTGCCCGCGGATGGCGTCGAGGATCCAGCGCAGGAAGGCCGCGTCGAGCGCCGCGTCCCCGCCCTGCGCGCCGAGGAGGCGCAGCTCCTCGAGGAGGTCGGGCTCGCCGTTCGGCGTCGGCGCGCTCTCGAGGCCTCCGCCTGCCGCCCGCCGGGTGGTGAAGAAATCGGTGTCGAGCCGGAAGAGCCAGGTGAGCGGGGCGTCGAAGGGGTCGAGCTCCGGGCCGAAGGCGACCGCCTCGACGGTGAGCCGGGCCTCGTGCCGGGCGCCGCCCTCGCTGGTCGCCTCGGCGACGAAGGTCACCAGGCCCTCCGGCGCGTCCGCGTCCACCTCCCAGACGCCGCGCACGCCGTCCGCGTCGAAGGCGAGCGCCGGCGCCCCGAACGGCGGCTCGCTCCGGAGCGTGACCGCCGATGGATCGATCGCGTCGCCGGGCGTGGGCAGCAGGGTCACGTCCACCGTGAAGCCCGACCGCGGCACCCGCAGGTGAAAGGGCACCGGCGCGCCGACCTCGCGCGGGTACGGCGCGCTCCCGTTCAGCGCCTCGGGGATCGCGTTCACCGTCAGGCGCAGCGGGCGATGCTCGTCGAGCGATCCGAGCGCGGCCAGCTTGCGCGCCGACAGGACGCGGCCGTCGGTCAGGCGCACCTCGAGCTCGACCGGATAGACGCCCGGGGCCGCGTACGCGTGACGGAGCCGCTCGCCCCACCCCGCCGTCCCGTCCCCGAAGTCGAAGCGGAGCGCCTCGACGTGCCGCCGCGGGAAGCCCCCCGGGAGCACCTCGACGCTCGCTCGCAGCCCGGAGACGTCGAGCGTGAAGTCCGCGAAGAGCGTCGCCTCCGTCCACGGCACGCAGGCGGCCGCCTCGCAGACCTCGTCGCCGCGGCAGGCCTCGCGCCGGCAGCCCTCGTCGCAGACCACCCGGGTCTCGAGGTCCGCGCACCCCGGCTCGGTCGGGCCGACGTCCGCCTCCGGGCTCGCGTCCGGCGCGTCGAGCGAGCCGTCGCAGCCGAGCAGGAGGAGGAGCAGGAGCGCCGGGCGCATGGATCTCACTTTATCGCGCAACCGGCGCGCGCGCGGGGCGATGAGCCGGCCCGACTCTCGAATTGGAGGAACCGACATGACCCGCATCACGCTCGCTCTCACCTCGATCCTGTTCGTCGCCTGCGGCGCCGGCCGCGCAAGCGTCGCCGTCTCGGAGGACGGCGTCGACGCCCACGCGGAGGCCGAGGCCCCGGGCGGCCACCGCGTCTCGGCCGACGCGCACCACGGCTGGGGCCAGGGGGGCGCCAGCACCAGCGGCGACGCGACCCCTCAGCCCTACGCCGCCCAGTCCCAGGGGACCGTCGCCCGGAGCGGCTGCGCGGAGCGGTGGGTCCGCATGCCCATGCTCATCAACTTCCCCACCGGCGGCACCGAGATCGACGCCCAGAACCGCGCGATCCTCGACGAGATGGTCCGGACCGCTCAGACCCGCAGCGACCTGGTCGCCGTGCGGGTGGAGGGTCACACCGACACCTGCGGCCACGAGCTGAACAACATGCAGCTCTCCCAGATGCGCGCGCAGACCGTCGCGATGGAGCTCGTCCGCATGGGCGTCCCCCGCGAGCGCGTGCAGACGATCGGCTACGGGTCGCGCCAGCCCCGCGCCAACGAGCGCTGCGGCCGGCGCCAGGACTCTCTGAGCCGCGCCACCAACCGCCGCGTCGAGTTCAGCGTCCTCGTGTGTCGGTGACCCTCGACCCCGAGTCGGGGCGCGCTACCTTGCGGTCGTGACGTTCCGCGGTTGGGTCTCGCTGTCTTGCATCCTGCTGCTCGGGGGCTGCGGCGCCCGTCAGGTCCAGGTGGTGCAGCAGCATCACGGGAGCGAGTTCCGGTGCGACTGGCGCAACGTACGGGTCGATCACGACCGCGGCGAGCGCTGGGAGAGCACCGGCTGCGGCTTCCGGGCCGACTGGGAATGTCGCGGTTCGGAGTGCGCGTTGATCGACGCTCGCTCCCACGGGATGAGCGCGCCCTGACGAGGGCGACACGGGGGACTCATGAGACTTGCTTCGTTCTGCCTCGCGCTGGCCCTCTTCGGCAGCGCCACCGTTCACGCGACCACCGCCCACGCGATGCAGTGCGGCAACCGGCTCGTGCGTCAAGGCGACGCGTCGCCGCGGGTGCGCGAGGTCTGCGGTGAGCCGACCGAGATCCGGGTGCGCGTGGTCGAGCGCAGCCGCACCATCCACCGCCAGCTCCCCGACGGCTCGGTGATCAGCGACACGATCACCGTCGCGGTCGAGCTCGAGGACTGGGTCTACGACTTCGGCCCTCAGCGCTTCGTACGCGTCGTGACCTTCGAGTCCGGCCAGGTCGTCGACATCCGGACCCTGGGCTACGGCACCCCCAACGGCCGACCGGCGCCCGGAGAGTGACCGGCTCGGGTCGGATTCGTGTAGTCTGAGTGGATGCTCGCACGGACGTCGTGTGTCCTCCTCTTGCTGACCGCCGGCTGCTCGCTCGACAAGGGAGGGCTGATCGAGCCCGGGGGCGAGGACGCGGCCGCGCCCGACGCGGGGGCGAGGGGACGGGACGCGGGGCAGATGACGCGCGACGGCGGCGTCGTGCCGCCGGACGGCACCGTCGCGGACACCGGCGTCCCGGACTCCGGCTTCGACGCGGGGCCGCCGCCGATCCGGCGCGACTGCCTCGAGATCCTGGAGATGGGCGAGTCGACCGGCGACGGCGCCTACACCATCGACCCCGACGGCGAGGGCGCGGGGGAGCCGGCGCTCGACGTGTGGTGCGACATGACCACCGACGGCGGCGGCTGGACGCTGGTCTACAGCTACACCTTCACGAACTACGGCAGCTTCAGCCGGGGCGAGAACGCGGTCACGCCGATCCCGAGCTGGACGCTCAACCCCGCCGTCCCCACCACGCCGGTCTCGACCTCGGCGCCGACCGACCCGAGCGACTTCGGCGCGCTCGAGTTCGGTCGCTGGGCGGAGCTCGGCGGCTCGCTGCTGGTCACCTCGACCATCAACGACTGGGTCGCCTGCCACGAGGACGGCGGCAGCCTGGTGGACTGGCGCGCAGGCGACATGAGCTGCCGCCTGGTGCGCGACATCACCGGGCGCTGCCTCGACGTGCTGCCCTACCAGCTCGCCCTCAACCAGCGCGGCCCGGCCCTGATGCACGACCGGCTCTACTACTACTGGGACGGCACCACCGACATGAACTGGCCCACGCACGACCCATGCGGGGAGAACGCGCAGAACCACCTCACGGGCGTCGCCGACCCCCGCGGCGCGATCTACCTGCGCCGCTGAAGCTCGACGAGCCTCGCGCTCGAGAGGCGGCAAACACCGACCCGAGACGACGGCAGGCGACGAGCGCAGCGAGGTCGCCGCACGAACCACCCCGCCCCCGTTCGACCCCGCGGCAGCGGGCGGCCAGCGAGCGCGCAGCGCGAGCGCGAGCCGCAGGGGACCCAGCGCCCCGTCGCTGGGGTCGCGGCGCGAGCGCGAAGCGCGCAGCGCCGACGGAGTCGGGAGGGGGGCCCCATTGGCGCTTTGCCCAATGGGGGGAGGGTTTGCACCAAACCCTCCAGCAAGAAGCAGCGCGAGCCGCAGGGGACCCAGCGCCCCGTCGCTGGGGTCGGGGCCGAGCGGAGCGAGGCCCCGGAGTGGGTAGGGGGGCCCCGCGGAGCCGGCTGACCTGTCTCTGCGGAGGGTGCGGAGCACCCGGAGCGGAGACAGGTCTGACGGCGCAGCGGGGGGGCGGGGGCGGCCCCGCCCCTGCCCAGCAAACTCAGCCTCCGATCGAGATGCCGAGCTTCTGGCGCAGCGTCAGGTAGTCCTCGCTCACGCTGTAGAGGTGGAGCTCCTTCAGGCGGTCCTTCTGGGACACGCCCGCGGTCTCCTCCGGGCTCGCGCGCACCACGGCGGTCGCGATCTCGAGGTCGTTCGCGAGCACGAAGCCGACGCGGTCGGCGGTGAGGTCCACCGCGGCGACCCACTTCTTCAGGTCGAGCTCGGGCGCGGCGGCGAGGAGCTTCTGCACGTAGCTGCGCAGGCGCTCCTGCTCCGGTCCGGGCAGGTGCTTCTTGAAGGCCGCGAGGTGCTCGTCGACGCTGCCGGCGAGCTCCTTCGGCACCGGGAACTGACCCACCGCGCTCTTGATCGCGGCGAGCAGCCAGGCGCGCAGGCCCGAGCCGGTCGGCACGACCTGACGCAGGTAGTGACCGGGCCGCAGGTAGCTCAGGTGGCGCCCGCCCACGAAGGCGAGGGCCTTGCCCGGGCCGCCCGCGAGCGCGCCCTTGCCGAGGCCGATGGCCGGCGGGTCGCTGAACACGAAGCTCAGGCCGCCCGGGTCGTCGTTGCGGTAGTAGACGTCCGGGAGCTCGATGCCGGTGACGCCCGCCGCGTAGTGCAGCGTGCGCGCCATGTCCGCCTCGTCCTTGGCCGCGTCGCGCTTGTTCTTCGCGTCGAGCTTGAACTGCGACAGCGGCTGGCCGCGGGTCGCGATCACCGCGGGGGCGATGGTCGCGAAGATGTCGGTGAGCAGCGGGTCCTGGCTCGGGTGGTTGATGAGGTTGGCCCAGTGGTCCCCGGTGATCGGGTTCTGCGCCGCCGCCGGCTCGCGCGAGCGGTGCTTCTTGAAGAAGCTCTCCTCGTCGGGCTCGGCGTTCTTGAGCACGGTGAGGGCCTGGCAGACGCACCAGCTCTCGTCGGGGCGCTTGACCTCGGTGTAGAGCTTGCGGAGCGCCTGGTAGCTCTCGATGCGGTAGGGGTTGAGCTGCAGGAGGTCGCCGTGGACCTTCACCGCCTTGGAGAAGAAGCGCTTCGGCTCGCTGGAGTAGACCTCGGCGAGCTGCTCCGCGCGGCGGCGGTTGCCCGGGTCGAGCTTCTGGGCCTCCTCGAAGGCCTCCATCGCGTCACCCTTGCGCTCGAGGCGGTGCAGGCGGAGCTCACCGAGCTGGTCCCAGAGATGCGCCGCGTCCTTGGGCTCCGCGCCGTCGCCGAGCCGCTTGAGGCGGTTCTGGTAGACCTCCTCGAGGCGGTCCCAGTCCGACTGCGCGTTGAGCGCGGTGACCAGGCCCTCGAAGCTCTTGAGCATGCCCATGTCGTGCTCGAGCGCCTGCTCGTAGTAGTCCGAAGCCTCCTCGAGGCGGTTCAGCTCGTAGTGCGAGATGGCCGCGGCCGTGTGGTAGTACTTCGACAGCTGCTTCGGGTCGTCCACCAGCTCGGCGATGCGCAGGATGACCTCGACCAGGCGAGACCAGTCCTTCGACTCCGAGTAGACCGCCATCAGCTTGGTCAGCAGGTTGCGGTCGTCGCCCTTGAGCTCGAGCGCGGCGACGTAGCTCTTCGACGCCTTCGCCTTGTCGCCCACCTCGTTCATGAGGACGTCGCCGGCCTCGACGAGCAGGTCGAAGCGCTCGTCGTCACCCGCCGACTCCATGCGACGGCGCAGCGTGCGGACCGCCTCGTCCCACTTCTTCTGGTCGAGGTAGAGCTCCTTGAGCGAGCGGAGCGGCGCCGGGTCGTCCGGCATGAGCTCGGCCGCCTCGTTGAGCACCTTCGTCGCCTCGTCGTACTGCCCGCTCTTGGCGAGCGAGTGGCCGAAGCGCCAGAGCACGCGGCCCTTGTCGCCGCCGACGAGATCCTTGCCGAACTGCTCGACGAGGTCGCGGTAGAGCTCCGCCGCCTCGTCGGGCGCGCCCATGTCGAAGGTGACCTCGGCCACCCGCTCGAGGACCTCGCGGTCGTCGGAGGCGAAGGCCTTGGCGTTGAGGTAGGCGCGCTGCGCCTTGTCGTACTGCTCGAGCTTCCGGAAGGCGTCGCCGAGGCGCACGCTCACGTCGCGCGCGACGTCGGCCGGCATCTCGCTCGTGCGGGCGAGCAGCGGCTCGTAGCGCTCGACCGTGCCCTCCCAGTCGCCCTGGGCGAAGGCCATGTCGCCGAGCCCGCGGGCGGCCGGCGTGCAGGTGCCGTCGAGCTCGAGCGCCTTCTCGAAGGCGTTCTCGGCCTTCTTCGGCAGCTCGAGGCGGTCGCGGTATAGCTCGCCGAGCTCGGCGTAGAGCTTGGCCTTCGAGCTGTCGCCGTCGGTGACCTCGATCTCGCGGAGCAGCAGGTCGGCCGCGCCGTGCGCGTCGCCCCGGCCCTCGTAGATCGCGCGGAGCGCGGCCGCGGCGCGGGTGTTCTGCTTGTCGGCGTCGAGGGCGAGCTTGTAGCGCTCGATCGCGCCGTCCTTGTCGCCGTTGTCCTCGAGGATGCGGCCCGCGCGGACGAAGAGCTCCGCCTTCTTCTGCGGATCCTTCTCGGCCTGCGCGAGCTGCTCGGTGGACGCGAGCGCCTTGGACGCGTCGCCGGTCTGCGCCTGCAGCCGGCTCATCATCTCGAGCGCCTCGGTGTGATCCGGCTGGACCGAGGTGACGCGCTCGACCACCGCGAGCGCCCGCTCCGGCGCGCCGACGTCGACCATCAGCACCTTGGCCGCCTGGACCAGCAGCTCGATCTTGCGGGCGTCGTCCTCGCTGCCGAGCGCGTGACGCTCGAGGGTGGCCGCGAGGTCGTCGAAGCGCTGGAGCTTGCGGTAGATGCGGGCGAGCGCCTGGTTGGCGTTCTCGTGCCCCGGCTCGATCTCGACCACCTGGGCGTAGAGGTGCTGCGCCTTCTCGTGGTCGACGAACTCCTCGAGCTGGATGTCGCCCATCCGCTCGTAGAGCGCGATCTTCTGCCGCGGCGTGGCCGCCACCTCGAGCTGCTTCTCGAGGTTGGCGAGCAGCTCCGGGAACTTCTCCTTGCGGGCGTAGATCCGCTCGAGGCCCTTGAGCGCGCCGACGTTGTGGTCGTCGTGCTTGAGCGCCGCCTCGTAGTGGGCCGCCGCCTGGTCGAGGTCGTCGAGCCGGTCCTCGTGGATCTCCGCGATGGCGCAGAGGGTGTCGACCCGCTCCTCGCCGCGCTGGCTCTTGGCCTTCTCCTCGAGGAGCTTGACCAGCCCCTTCCAGTTCTTCTTCTGCGCGTAGATCGTCTCGAGCGCCGACGTCGTCTTCGGGTGCGCCGGGTCGTCCTTCAGGATCTGCTCGAAGAGCGCGGTCGCGCGGTCGGCGTCGTTCAGCTTGGTGTGGATGATCTCCGCCGCCTCGGCCTTCCAGTCGCGGGCCTTGGCCGGGTTCTGGGAGGCCTCCGCGCGGCTGAGGAGCATGGTGCTCAGCTCCTGCCAGCTCTGCGCCTTGCGGTAGAGGGCGATGGTGCCCTCCATCGCCGCGTCGTTGGTCGGGTCGATCTGCAGGGCCTGGCCGTAGCAGGGCACCGCGAAGTCCGGCCGGTTGAGCTTGTCGGCGTACCAGCGGCCGAGCAGCACGTAGAGCGGCGCCTTCTCCGCCGGGTCCTCGAGGGCCTCGAGCGTCTCGTTGAGCGCGCCGATCGCCTCGTTCCAGTTGTCGGTGCTGTCGCCGGCGAGGCGCTCGACCTCGGCGATCGAGCGGTCGTCGCGCGGATCCTCGGCCAGGGCCTGCACCCAGGCGACGAAGGCGTTCTCGGGGTCGCCAAGCTGCTTCTCGTAGGCCTCGGCGATCTCGCGGAGGATGGCCGCGCGCTCGTCCGCCGACTCCTCGGCCTCGACCTTCTCGAGCAGGAGCTCGACCAGGCCCTCGGCGTCGCCGCTCTTGCGCTTGAGCTCCTCGATGGCCGCCCGCGCGATCTCCTCGTTCTCGTCGAGCTCGAGGATCTTGCGGTAGCTCGCCTCGGCGCCCTCGTGGTCGGTGAGGTCCGCCTCCTGGATGCGCGCGACGCGGAACAGGAGCGCGACCTTGACGGCGTCCTTGTCGGCCTTCTCGGCCGCGGCCTGCAGCGCCTCGACCGCCTTGTCCCAGGCGCCGGCCGGCTCGACCACGCGCTCGAGGGCGACGGCGCGCTCCTCGTCGGCGGGCTTCTCCTTCAGCGCCTTGGCCGCCTTGTCGAAGGCCTTCTGGTCGAGGTCCTCCTGCTTGCGGGCCTCGGGCGGGATCGACGCGCGGCCGATCGACTCGAGCGCCTCTCGCAGCGCCGCCGCGTCCGCGTAGCGCTTGGACGGGTCCTTGGAGAGCGCGCGGAGCAGGATCGTGTCGAGCTCCTTCGACACCCAGCCACGGGGCGCGTGCTCGCTCGGCGCGGCCGGCTCGGCGGTGAGGTGCTGCGCGACCACGTCGATCGCGGTCTCGCCGGTGAAGGGAGGACGCCCGGTGAGCGTCTCGTAGAGGAGGCAGGCGACGGCGTAGAGATCGCTCGCCGCGTCCGCGCGGCCGCCGCGCGCCAGCTCGGGCGCGATGCTCTTGGCGGTGCCGAAGACCGGGTGGAGGCCGGCCTGCGACGCGCTGACCGTGCCGCGGCCGAAGAGCCGGTCGATGCCGGCGTCGACGAGCACGCCGGTGGGCTCGTTCTTCATCTTGTCCGACGCGCTGGGCCGGATCATGAAGACGTTCTCGGCCTTCACGTCGCCGTGGGCCAGGCCCTTGCCGTGCAGCAGCTCGAGCGCCTCGAGCACGCCACGGATGACCGGGCGCGCCTCGTTGTAGTGCATCGGGCCGGTGCGGCCGATGCGGCTCGCGAGCTGCTGACCTTCGACGAGGTCGGTGGCGATCCAGGGGCGGCCGTCCTCGAGGGTGCCGACGTCGATCACCGCGGCGAGGTTGTCGTGGGACAGCCCGCGGTGGATCCGGGCCACCGTCTGCCAGCGGCGGGTCGCCACCCGATCGCGCGCGTGCACGGGGCGCACGATCTTCAGCGCCACGCGGCGCTTCGGCTCCTTCTGCTCGGCCAGGTAGACGACCCCGACGCCGCCCTCGCCCATCTTCTTGAGGATCCGGAAGCCGGCGACCTCGGCGCCGGGCGAGAGCTCCTCCCCCGCGTGCGCGTCGTAGATCGCGGTGACCTTCTCGTTGACGCCGGTCTTGCTGACCAGCACCGCGTCGGTGAGCGCGAGCAGCGCGTCATCCGCCTCGCAGCGCTGGATCAGGGCGCGTGCGAAGGCGCCTTTGCCTTCGGTCCCGCCGACCTGCTCGGGGTCCAAGCCGAGCAGCTCGTCGCTCAACTTCTTCAGCTCGTCGAGATCGAACAGGCGCTCGAGCTCTCCGCGGAGGAGGTCCGTGGTGGCGTTCATCGGGGCGAAGTACCTCGAAAGACAGCGTTTTTGAGAGGGGGATCACGTACGACCCCCAGAATTGGTCGGCGGATGTTACACGCGCGCACCAACTCGGCCAACCCGACGCGCGTACAAAGTCACACACACCGCCTTCGGACCACAAAGCGTTTGACGCCGCGCGGCGCTGCGTCCAGATTCCCGCCGCAATGGCTAGAGTGCGTTTCGAGCCTTCCGGATTCGAGGTCGACGTCGCGGTGGGAACCGCGCTGGTGGACGTCTGTGACGATCACCCCGAGTCGGAGGTCCCCTTCTCCTGCCGCTCCGCGAGCTGCGGCACCTGTCGCTGCTTCGTGCGCGAGGGGATGGACGCCCTGAGCAAAGCGGAGGACGACGAGCTGGACGTGCTCGAGGTCTTCGGCGACGGCGACGACGTGCGCCTCTGCTGCCAGATCCAGCTCGAGAAGGACGCGCGCGTCGTCCTCGAGGTCGTCGAGCCCGAGTAGGCTCCGCTCGGTCCATGGCCGGGTCGAAGTCGTCGAAGAAGGGTGGCGGTTGCCTGCGCCTCGTCCTGATCGGGGCGGGGCTCGCGCTGCTGGTCGCGGTCGGCCTGTACGCCGGCGGATACCTGATCGACGGCGACGTCGCGGTCGGCACCGAGGCGCGCCTCGACGCGCCGCCCGAGACGGTGTTCCCCTACCTCGCCACCCGCGACGGAGTGGTCGCGTGGTGGGAGCGCTTCGGCGAGACGGCGCCCGAGGCCCAGGGCATGCGCGTCGTCGCGGTCGACGGCCCGAACGACGCGCCCGGGGCCCAGGTCCGGTTCGAGATGGACGGGACGGTGACCGAGGAGTGGACGCTCCTCGAGGTCGAGCCGCCCGGCCGCGCGGTCTGGCGCGTCGACTTCCAGATCATGGAGGTCGAGCGCACCTTCACCCTCGTCGCCGAAGGCGCGCAGGCCACCCGCGTGTCCTGGCGCGAGACCGGCCACATCGACAACCCGCTCGCCCGCTACATGAAGCTCGCGATGGGCACCGACGAGGTCGAGGCCAACTTCGACCTCGCCCTCGAGGGCCTCGACCGCCTCGTCCGCGATTGACCGCTCAGAGGCGGTTCTTGGGGGGCGGCGGCGCGCTCGGGGTGGCCGGCGCGGGGAGGAAGGCGAGGTGTCGGAAGAGCGCGGTCGCCTCGTCGCTGAGGGGCTGCGTCAGGTCGGCGAGCTCCTGCTTTCGCAGGTAGAGCTCCTCGCGGCGGCCGTCCTCGCGCTCGAGCTTGAGCGAGAGCTCGTCGGGGTTCGGCGAGTGGGCCGAGACCTGGGCCGCGATCGGCTCGAGGCGGGCGGAGATGCGCTCGAAGAGCGCGCGGACCAGGCCGCGCTCGAAGACGTCGTGACCGTCGAGGTGGGCGTAGATCAGGCGCCGCTTGCGGGAGAGCAGCGGCTTGGTGCTCGAGCGCAGCGCGGTGAACAGCTCGTGGATGCGGGCCCGATCCTCGCCCTGTGAGGCGAAGGGCGCGTCGCTCTCGCCGCGCTTCTCGTCGATGCGGGTGATCTTCGGGATCTGCGCGCCGTGCTCGTCCGGATCGATCGTCAGCACGAAGCCGTCGCGGGGGGAGTCGGGCTTGCGGCGGAGGCGCAGCTCCATCGAGTCGGGGCCGAGCTCGATCGCGGCGACATACTGGTCGTCGAGGGCGGCGATGTCCGGGTGCAGCGAGCTGCGGAGGAAGGCCTTCTTCCAGCCCACCTGGAGGGCGAGCCCCGGCGAGATCTCGCCGATCTTGCGCGGCTGACTCCAGGCGCCGTCGCCCGCGACGTCCACGCCGAAGCTGCTGGTGAGCTCCCCCGGGTGGGCGAGCACGCACTGTCCGCTCGGCGCGTCGCCCAGCAGGTTGAGCGAGATCGCCCAGCGCTCGACCGGCAACGGGTCCTTCAGCAGGTAGTCGCCGAGCACCCGCCGCAGCTGCGCGCGCAGCTCCCGGATGCGGCTCGTCACGTCCACCTGGTTCTGGTCGAGATCCTGCGCGAACGCCGCCTTGGCCTCCGACGACACCGCGTCGACGTGCTCGAGGATCTTGCGCGCCCACGGGCCGACCGTCTGCGGAGCGCCCGAGCGCGCCGCCCGGTCCGCGACCAGCTCGGTCACCTGCTCGAAGAACCCCTGCACCGCCTCGACCGCGTGCAGGTGGAGCTGCGCCCGCTCGCCGAGGCTGTACTCGAGCGAGTCGGCCTCCTCCGAGAGGCTCAGCGCCTGGCTGGCCGCCTGCACGAAGAGCCGGAGCTCGGTCAGAAAGTCGTAGCCGTCGGGGAACGGCTGCGAGTCCCCGTATAGGTAACGCGCCCCCACGAACGGAGAGGGTACAAGGCCTGGTGAGCGGAAGGAACCCGCCCCCGGCCCATGAAGGGCTGGTGCGAGCGCCCGGAGCCACTACGATTGCGGCATGCTTCGTCATGGGATCTTGCTTTGGCTCCTCGCGCTCTCCGGCTGCTCCAACTTCGCCGGCCCGCATCACCCCTACGCGCCGCTCCTCGACCGAGGCGGTCAGGTGGACGTGGCGGCGGGGGTCGGGCTCGTGCACAGCGCCGGCGTCACGTTCACCGGGCGGGCCGCGGTCGCGCCGGTCGACAGCTTCGTGATCACCGCGGCGGCCCACCTCGACCCGATCGACCTGGGCGACGGGACGCGCCAGTACGCCGGCGAGCTCGGCCTGGGCGCCTTCGCGATGGGCGACGACGCGCTCCGCGCCGAGCTCCTCGCGGGCGTGGGCGGCGGCTACGCCCACGGAAGGTGGAACGGCGAGGACGGCTCCGAGGGGCTCGAGGGCCCCTACGCCCGCCCCTTTCTCCAGGGGACGCTCGCGGGCCGCTGGGGGGTCGTGACGTGGGGAGGCGGGCTGCGCCTCGGGGTCACGGTGGCGGACCTCACCGTCACCCCGATCGACCCGGGCGGCGACCTCGCGACGCCGGGCCTCGGCGCGCAGGTGAGCCTCGATCCGTTCACCACCGTCCGGCTGGACTTCGGCGCGTTGCACGTCGATCTGACGGGCGGCGGCGCGGTCGCGTTCGGAGAGCGCACCGTCGGACAGATGGGCAACGTGCACATCGCGCTCACCGTCGGCGCGCGCTTCTCGGCCTGGGGCGAGGCGCCGTCCGATCAGAGCGCGACGACCCGCCAGTAGGCGTCGAGGAGGCGGACGAGGGAGAGGAAGCGCTCGCCGACGTCGGACTTCACGATGTAGCCGGCGATGTGCTCCTTGTACGCGGCGGCGCGATCCTCGTCGGCCTCGGACGTGGTGAGCACGAAGACGACGGTGCCGCCGAGCTCGGGATCCTCGCGCAGCTCCTTCAGGAACTCGATGCCGCCCATGCGCGGCATGTTCAGGTCGAGCAGGACCATGCGCGGGCCGGGGACCGGGTCGGCGCCGTTCGCGCCGCGCAGCATGTCGAGCGCCTCGAGGCCGTCGCGCGCCCGGAAGAGTGGGTTGCCGATCTTGTGCTCGCGGAAGGCGCGCTGCACGGCGCGCGCGTCGACCGCGTCGTCATCGACGAGCAGGACGTTGACGGTTCTCGGTTCGGTCGTCATCGCGTTCCTCGCTGGGCCAGGTCTTCGGCCAGGTGAAGGTGAAGGTGGTGCCCGCGCCCGGGGCGGAGTCGACGCGCACGTCGCCGCCCACGCTCGAGACGATCTTGCGGACGAGCGCGAGCCCCAGGCCGCTCCCCTCGACCTCGTCGCGAGGGCGGAGGGTCTGGAACATGTCGAAGATCTTCTCCTGGAAGCGCGGGTCGATGCCCGGGCCGTCGTCGCGCACGGCGATCTCGAGGTGCCGAACGTGCTCGGTCACGACGACGTCCACGCGGCCGACGTCGGCGTGGTGGTGCTTGAGCGCGTTGCCGACCAGGTTGTGCAGGACCTGCTGGAGCGGCGCTCGCGCGGTGCGGATGCGCAGGTCGCCCTCGAGCCCGAGCGCGAAGCCCTCGGGGACGAGCAGCAGCGCCTCGACCGCGGCCATGACCTCGCCGAGGTCGACGCTCTCCACCTCGGCCTTCTTCGCCCCCGCGCGGGCGTAGGAGAGCAGCCCGTCGAGCAGCGACTCCATGCGCCCGACCCTCATCCGCAGCAGCTCGAGGTTCTCCCGGCTCTCCGGGTCGAGGACCTCGTCGAGGTCCTGCTGGAGCCAGCTCGAGAGGTTGTCGATGGCGCCGAGCGGGGCGCGCAGGTCGTGCGAAGCGACGTAGACGAACTGGTCGATCTCCTTCGCCATGCGCTGGGTCTCGCGCTCGGCGTTCACCCGCTCGGTCAGGTCGACCGCGCTGAGGAGCGCGTGAGCGCCGTCGCCCTGGAGCCGCACCGAGAAGAGCACGTGCACCGTGCCGCGCGCGGCGTGCCGGTAGGCCACCTCGACGTCCCCCTTCAGCGCGCGGCCGGCGCTCATCGCGGCGAGGCGGGCCGCGAAGCCGGCGCGGAGCTCCGGGGGGAGGCGACCGTAGAGCTCGGCCTGGAGGGACGCGGGCGAGTCGACCCCGAAGAGCGCGAGGGCCGCCGGGTTGGCGGCGCGGACGCGCACCTTGCGGGCGAGGCTCTCGAGCAGGGCGGTCCGCTCGAGGAACCAGGCCGCCGTGCGGGGCGCGTCGTCGAGGGCGTCCTTCACCCCGGAGACGTCCTCCTCCCAGAGGGCGGTGCCGACGTCGTCGAAGATCCCCTGGAAGCGACGCTGGCTCGCCTCGAGCGCGGCCTCGCGCTCACGGGAGAGCTCGCGACGGTACTCCAGCTCCTCGTGGAGGAAGAGCAGCCCGGAGAGGATCTCCACCCGCGCCGGATCGTCGGCGCTCGCGACCACCGCGTCGTCGTCGATCGCGCAGTGCCCGCCGCTGATGTCGACGAGGTGCTGCACGATCTCGGCGGCGAAGCCCTCAGGCAGCATCGTCTCGGGCGGCGAGGGCCTCGTCCACCGAGCCGACGACGCGCCAGTGGGAGAAGCCGATGAAGCGGAACAGGAAGGTCAGCGCCATGCGGACCGCGACGTTCTCGCCGGGGATGAGGTAGACGCCGCGCAGCTTGGGGCCGAGGGCGCGGAGGCCGTTGCGGATCGCGTGTCGCGAGGGCGCGTCCGGGCGGATCACGTCGCGCACGTCGACGATCAGCCAGAGCGCGTCCCAGGGCTCCGCCAGCTCGCGGGCCCGCTCCAGGCAGAGCCCGGCCGAGTGCGCGGTCATGATCGGCAGCTCCTCGTAGAGGACGGTGCGATCGCCGATCGCCGTGACCCGCGCCCGGATCGCGTCGTTCTCCTCCGCGGTGGCGTCGGGCCCGTAGGCGCGTCGCTCGAGCGTCACCGGCACGTCGCCTCCCAGAACCTCACCACGCCCCCCTCCTCTCGCTTGGCGCTGTACATCGCCGCGTCGGCGCGCTGCAGCAGCGCGCCCACGTCGGCCCCGTCGCGCGGATAGACGGCGACCCCGACGCTGACGCCCACGCTCAGCGGCGTGCCCTCGTAGTCGACCGCCTCGCGGATGCGCGCGGTGATCTTGGCCGCCACCGCCTCCGCCTGGTCCACCGACGGCAGGTCCTCGAGCACGAGCACGAACTCGTCGCCGCCGATCCGGCCGAGGATGTCTCGCTCGCGCACCGTCGACGCGAGCCGGCGCGAGACGTGGGTCAGGACCGTGTCCCCGGCCCGGTGCCCGTGCGTGTCGTTCACCGCCTTGAAGCCGTCGAGGTCGAGGAACATCACCGCGAGCTCCCGGCCCTCGAGGCGCGCGCGCTCGAGCGCCCGCTCGAAGCCCTCCCGGAACGACGCCAGGTTGAGGAGGCCGGTGAGCGGATCGCGCGAGGCGCGGTCGGCCAGCTGCTCGAGCCGCGCGCGGTGCTTCATCGCGTAGCGCACCGTCCGCTCGAGGATGTTCGGGTTCAGCGAGTCCTTGCCGAGGTAGCCGAAGACGCCGCGCTCCATCGCCTGCAGGTCCGCCTCGCGATCGCCGCTCCCGGTCAGGACGATCACGGGCACCCGGGTGGCCTGCCCGATCTCGCTGTCGAGGAGGTCGAAGCCCGTGTAGCCGTCGAGGCCGAGGTCGAGCAGGCAGACGTCGTAGGCGCCGTGGGTGAGGCGCTCCACGCCTTCGGCGTAGGTCGACGCCCAGTCCAGGTGGACCGGCGACAGCTTGCTGCGCTTGAGGACCGACCGGACGTAGAGGAAGTCGGACTGATCGTCCTCGACGAGGAGCACTCGCGTCATCGGGGGGCGGGACGTCGGCATCGTTCCCCGGGTCCAATCGGCGGTCGGGCCGCGCGTTTGACCCTCCAGCGGGCTCGCCTCCTCGTCGTTGGGGCGCCGTGAGCCAAAGGTTCGGTCAAATGGCACCTTGCGCTGTCCTCGGATGGCGCCAAACCAGACTCTTCGATGCGCACGTCCGTCCATCCCCCGCCCCCCACCGACGCCCTCTCGGCGGCCACCGAGATCGAGAGCCCCGCCTCGATCTCGACGCTCGAGCTGGTGACGATGGTCGCGGCGTTGATGGCGCTGAACGCGCTCGCCATCGACATCATGCTCCCCGCGCTCGGCGCCATCGCGGGCGACCTCGGCGTCGCCGGCAACGACGGGCAGCTGGTCGTGGTGGCCTACATCCTCGGCTTCGGCGCCCCGCAGCTGGTGTGGGGCCCGCTCTCGGACCGCTTCGGGCGCCGCCCGGTGCTCTTCGTCTCGCTCGTCGGCTACACCCTCGCCGGCCTGGCGTGCCTCGCCACCCAGAGCTTCGAGCAGCTCCTCGTCGCGCGCTTCGTGCACGGCGTCTTCGCGTCGGGCTGCCGGGTCGTGGCGGTGGCGGTGGTGCGGGATCTCTTCGCCGGCCGCGGCATGGCCCGGATCATGTCCCTGGTGATGACCATCTTCATGGTGATCCCGATCCTGGCGCCGATGCTCGGGGCCGGAGTGTTGCTGATCGCCCCGTGGCGTTGGTGCTTCGGGGTGCTCGCCCTCGCCGGCTTCGGCATGCTCGGCTGGACGTACCTCCGGCTCGAGGAGACGGTAAAGGAGCGGGACCGCGGCGAGCTGAACCTGATGGGCACCGTGCGCGCCTACCTCGCCGTCCTGAAGAGCCGGGTCACGTTCGGCTACATGGTCGCCAGCGGCGTCGTCTTCGGCGCGCTCTTCGCCTTCATCTCGGCGTCCGAACAGGTCTTCCGCGAGGTCTTCGGCAAGGGCGACACCTTCGTCTTCTGGTTCGCGGGCGTGGCCCTCGCGCTCAGCGCCGCCAACTTCACCAACTCCCGCCTCGTGGAGCGCTTCGGCATGCGGCGGCTGAGCCACGTCGCCCTCGTGGGCTTCATCGCGGTCTCGCTGACGCTCTGCGCGCTGATGTTCCTCGTCGGGGAGGAGCTGTGGATCTTCTTCCCGCTCTTCGCGATCGCCTTCGCCCTCTTCGGGCTGATCGGCGCCAACTTCAACGCGCTCGCCATGGAGCCGCTCGGCAAGATCGCGGGCACCGCGTCGGCGGCCTACGGGTTCGCGACCACGACGGTCAGCGGCGTGCTCGGCGGCCTCATCGGCCGCGCCTACGACGGCACGACCGCGCCGCTGCTCCTCGGCTTCGCGGCCCTGGGCGTGATCAGCCTGATCGCGGTCGCGATCACCGAGCGCGGCCGGCTCTTCGCGAGCCAGTGACGCCCTTCAGCCGAGCTCGGTGAGCAGCCGGCGGGCGTCTTCGTCCTTCGAGTCCAGCTCGAGCGCGCGCTTCAGCGAGCGGCGGGCGCTCTCCGGCTTCTGGGCGGCGGCGTAGATCTGGCCGAGCAGGCGGTGACCGCTCGCCTTCTCCGGGCGGAGCTCGGTGGCCCGGCGCGCGTGCTTGGCGGCGCGCTGGAGGTCCTCTCCGCTCCGCAGGGCCGCGAGCCCCGCCGCCTCCTGCGCGTCGGCGTCATTCGGGCGCGCGTCCGCGACCTTCGCCCAGCAGCGGGCCGCCTCGTCCCACTTGAGCCGCTCCTGGGCGTAGCGCGCTCGCTTCTCGAACGCGGCCGCCTTGCTCTGCGCCGCCTCCCAGCGGAGGCGCTCGGCGTCGGCCCGCAGCGCGTCGTCGTTCGGGCGCCAGGCGACGGCGATGCGGAGCGCCTCGGCCGCGCCGGCGAGGTTGCCCTTGGCCTCGGCCTCGCGCGCGTCGGCGATGAGCCGGTCGGCCCGGTCCAGCCGCCCCGACGTGCGCGAGACCTGGGTGAGCGCGCGGCTGAGCGAGCTGAGCGCGGTGGGCTTGCCGGCGGCCGGCGGGAGCTGCGCGTCGCGGCGCGTCTGGGCGCGCAGGTCCTGGACCCGCCGCGCCGCCACCGCGCGCATCGTCTCGGATCGGGTCATCCGCGGCCGCGACGGGGGCTTGGCGGGCGGCTCCTCCTTCGGCGGCGGGGGCGCGGGTGCGGGCTCGGGCTCGGGCGGCGCCGCGTCCTCGAGGGCGGCCGTCTCCTGGACCGCGCCGAGGTACTCGTCGTACTCGCGCCGCCGCTTGGTCTTGCCGAGCACGTCGTACGCCTCGGTGATCGCGGTGAAGACGCGGTCCATCTTCTGGCGGTACTCGCCGAGCTCCACCCCGAAGAGGGTGTCGGTGTGGAAGAGCTTCGCGAGCGCGAAGTAGGCCTGCCGGATGTCCTGACGGCTCGCGTCGCGGGGGACGCCGAGCAGCTCGTAGTGGTCGGCCTCGTCGAGCAGCGCGAGCGCGTCGTCGACCTGCCGCTTCCGCGCCTCGGTGAAGCGGCCCTCCTCCTCGGGCGCCTCCGGCTCCGGCTCGGACACCTGCACGGCCGGGTGCTCGGCCGAGGAGATCGACGGCGGCGGGGGCGGCGGGAGGCTCGGGTGCGGCGCGCTCCAGCGCACGGCCCCGAGATCGGCCAGCCGACGCAGCATCCGGCGGGTCTCCGCCACCGGCGCGCCGATGACCGCGCCGATCTCGTCCACCCCCAGCTCGCCGTCCAGGATCGACAGGAGGTACGCCTCCGACGGCTCGATCGGGAGCGTCATCAGGTCGAGGTTCGACAGCCGCTGCGGGCGCACGCTCGGCTGGCCGGGCGCGGGCTCGGGGGCCGGCGGGGGAGGCGGCAGCGAGGGCGCCTCGTTCATCCAGAAGAACTTGATGGCCGCGACGATCCCCATGTACTCGCCCTCGTCGCGGGGCCGCGCGAAGACGTAGTCGGACGCGTCGTCCGGGGCGTCGGAGAGCGCGATGAGCGGCAGCTTCCGGGTCGCGTCGCTCTTGCGGAGCTTCTGGAAGAAGCCCTCGCTGCCCTCGACCGAGAGATCCGCGAGCACCACGTCCCAGGCGCCGCCGCGCAGCGCGACGAACGCCTCGAGGGGCGTCTCGTGGGCCTCGATCTCGGTTGGGAGGCCGGCGAGCTCGAAGCTGCTCCGGGCCAGGTCCACCGCGCCCTCGTCCCGCTGGAGCATCAAGATGCGGATGGGTCGGGCGAAACTGCTGGCCATCGAATGGGGGAGCATGGACGCTTCCGCCCCCGCCGCACAAGGGACTCGACTGGCGCGATCGCCCGGGATGCCTCATAGCAGGGGGCTTCCTCCGCCCCCGAGGCCCAATGACATCCGCAGTATCGACCGACGTTTCGCCTTCGACTTTCGAGGGACTCTCCATCGACCCTCGCCTGATCGACGCCGTCGGCGCCCTGGGCTTCGAGTCGCCCACCCCCATCCAGGCCGAGGCCATTCCGCCCCTCGTGTCCGGGCGCGACGTGATCGGCCGCGCCCGCACCGGGAGCGGCAAGACCGCGGCCTTCGGCCTGCCCGTGCTCGAGCGGGTCAAGGGCGGCGGCAAGGCCGTGAAGGCCCTGCTCCTCTGCCCCACGCGCGAGCTGGCCCTCCAGGTGACGGACGCGCTCCGCAGCTACGCCGCCCAGCTCCCCGTGCGTGTGGTCACGCTCTACGGCGGCGCCTCCTACGGCCCGCAGCTCAAGGCGCTCTCGAAGGGCGTCTCGGTCGTGGTCGGCACCCCCGGCCGCGTCCTCGACCACCTCGAGCGCGGCACCCTCGACCTCAGCGAGCTCGAGCTGTTCGTGCTCGACGAGGCCGACGAGATGCTCCGCATGGGCTTCATCGACGACGTCGAGAAGCTCCTCAGCGCGACCCCGAAGGGCCGCCAGGTGGCGCTCTTCTCGGCCACGATGCCCCCGCCGATCGAGCGGATCGCCAAGACCCACCTGAAGGAGCCCCTCGTGGTCCAGGTGGAGTCGGAGGCGCTGACCACCGAGCACATCCAGCAGCGCGGCGTCCTCGTCCCGCACCGCTTCAAGCTCGAGGCGCTGCGCCGGGTCCTGGCGGCCGAGCCCCGCGGCGCGACCCTCGTCTTCGCCCGCACCCGCGCCGGCTGCGCCGAGGCGGCGACCTACCTCGCCGAGCGCGGCCTCCGGGTGGACGCGCTCCACGGCGACCTGAACCAGGGCGCGCGCGAGCTCGTCGTGACCCGGCTGCGCGCCGGGCAGCTCGACGTGGTCGTCGCGACCGACGTCGCCGCGCGCGGGCTCGACGTGGATCTCCTCACCCACGTGGTGAACCTCGACCTGCCCACCGACCCCGAGACCTACGTGCACCGCATCGGCCGCACCGGGCGCGCGGGCCGCGACGGCACCGCGATCAGCTTCGTGGCCCCCGCGGAGCGCGGCCGGGTCCGCCGCTTCGAGGACACCCTCGGGGTCCGCATCGCCCGCATGGACGTGCCCTCGGACGCCGACATCCTGGCGGCGCGGCGCACCCGCCTCACCGACGCGATGGAGAACGCGGCCCCCGAGCCGGCGCACCTCGCGCTGGCCGACGCCCTCCTCGCGGGGGGAGGCGACGCCCGCGAGGCCCTCGCCTCGGCGCTCAAGGTCATGGCCGACGACCGGGGCTTCGACCTCGCCGCCGACGCCAGCCAGGAGCCGCCGAGCTGGAGCCGCCCCCGCGAGCGCGCGCCGAAGCAGTCCGCCGCCCGCCCCGCGCACCGCCCGGCGTCGGAGGAGAAGGAGCTCTTCCTCCCGCTCGGCAAGCGCCGCGGCGTGCGCCCCGGCGACCTCGTGGGCGCGCTCGCCAACGAGCTCGGCATCCCGAGCGCCGACATCGGCCGCATCACGGTGGGCGCCAACGCGAGCTTCGTCCGGGTCCCGGTCGAGGTCGCCGAGCACCTCATCCAGGACGTGGGCCGGATCCAGATCCGCGGCGTCGAGGTCCCGCTCGTCGAGGCCCGCCCGTCGCGCCATCCCCGCGCTCAGGGACGTCCCTCGGGCCGCCCGCAGCAGCGCCCGCGCCCGTTCCGCCCCAAGAAGCGGCGGTGAGCGCGCGCACGCTTTCTGGAACACGCCGCGCCGATGGGCGTAGGCTGTCCAGCTCGGGGGAGCTGCTCATGGTGTGGATGATCATCGGAGGCGCGGTCGCGATCGCCGCGCTCGCCTGGCTCGGCTGCGAGCGAGGCTGAACCGAACCGAACGCGGTCCGCGATCCGTATTGGGCCTATCATGGCCCTCATGCGCCTCCTCGCCTGCACCGCCCTGCTCGTCGCCCTCGCCGGCTGCGAGTCCGAGCCGACCTACGACGACGACCTCCCCCCGCCCCCGATGGCCGGGGAGTGGATCGCGATCGAGCCCGGCGGCGAGACGGTGTGCGCCCGCGGCACCGACTACCGCTTCTTCGTGCGCGGGGGGGATCCGAGCAAGGTCATCATCGACTTCCAGGGCGGCGGCGCCTGCTGGAACGACACGACCTGCGGCTTCATCGGCGCCCTCTTCAGCGACTCGACCGGCGAGCTCGACGAGTTCACCGAGGCCATCGACGCCGGCGTGCTCGGCGGCCTCTTCGCGAACGAGGGGCCCTTCGCCGACTACACGATCATCCACATCCCCTACTGCACGGGCGACATCCACTGGGGCAACGCGCGCGTGGAGTACGCCGACGACCTCGTCATCGAGCACAAGGGCTTCGTCAACGCGACGACCGCGCTCGACTGGATCTACAGCCGCTACCCGTCGCCCGACACGGTGCTCGTGAGCGGCTGCAGCGCCGGCGCCTACGGAGCGGCGCTCCACTCGGCGTACGTCGCCCAGCAGTACCCGGACGCCACGATCTCGGTGCTCGCCGACTCGGGCGCCGGCATCATCACGGACTCGTTCCTCGAGGAGAGCCTCCCGAACTGGAACGCGGAGGAGGCGCTGCCGAGCTTCGTCCCCGGCCTCGATCGGCCGCTCACCGAGCTTTCCCTGCCGGACCTCTACATCCGCATCGGCCAGGCCTTCCCGGACATGCGCATGTCGCAGACCGCGACCGCCTACGACGCCGACCAGATCTTCTTCTACACCGCGATGGGCGGCGCCCCCGAGGACTGGCCGGGGCTCTTCCGGGACAGCCTCGCCCGCATCGAGACCGAGCTGCCGTCGTTCCGGAGCTACGTCCCGCCGGGCCCGGTCCACTGCGTCACGCCCTACACGCTCTTCGAGGAGCGCGAGGTGAACGGCGTGCGCCTCGACGAGTGGACCCGCCAGCTGGTCGAGGGCGAGACCGCCCCCGAGAGCCAGTCGTGCGAGGGCGCCGAGTGCTGCGACGACTCCGCCTGCGACGCCTGCCGCGCCGGCCTCTCGGCCCCCTACTGCCGGTTCTGCAACAGCTGGCCGCCGAGCTGGTCGGAGTGCGCCGAGTAGTCGCCGCGCCGTCTCACGTGCAGGTCGTGCCGGGCTTCCAGAAGACGTCGGAGCCGTTGCCGCGGACGGAGACGCCGCCGACCTTGTAGTCGTCGCCGATGTAGACGGCGTGCCGGTTCCCGGTGCTCCCGATGCCGCTGATCGTGTTGTCGTGCACGGTCACGTTGGAGGCGCAGTCGTGCGGCACGCGCTGGTCCATGATCAGGATGCCCTGCGCCCACGGATCGCGGACCACGTTGCGCTCGACGTGCACGTCGCGCCCGCTGAGGTGGATGCCGTGGTTGCCGCTGCGGAGGATGGTGTTCCCGGTCACCCAGATGTCCTGGTACGTGAACCCGTGGCCGTTGTGATAGGCGGTGATCCCGTCGGCCACCGGCCCGCCGTAGTCGCGGTTGCGGCCGTTGTCCTCGACGCGGTTGCCCGTGATCCGCGCGCCGAGGGTGCCGGTGAAGTCGATGCCGGCCGTCAACACGTCGCGCACCACGTTGTCGTGCACCTCCAGGGTGCGGGCGCGCTCGAGGTACATGCCCGCGCACACGCCGGACCAGCTCGTGCCGGACACCTTCGGGTAGCCGATGCGCTCGACGGTGTTGTTGCGGATGGTGATGCGCGTGCCGCCGGTGATGACGAGCCCGTGACAGCGCGGGTCGGCGCCGGCGGGGAACGCGTTGCGGGTGTCGTGCAGGGCGCTGCGCTCGATGGTGACGTCCGAGACCCCGCCGCCTTGCACCAGGTGATGCGCGTTGCGACCGCCGTCGAGGTCCAGGTCGCGCAGCGTCACCCCGCTCGAGACGCTGAGGAGCGTGCGGCCGGTCACCCCGGAGCCCGCGCGCAGGGTGCCTCCCGCCGTCGCCACCAGGGTCACGCCGGCCGGCACGGCGACGGTGGCGTTCACCGGGTAGACCCCCGCGTCGACCAGGCGCACCGTGTCGCCGGCGCGGGCGCAGGTGAGCATCGCGGCCAGGCTGTCCCGGTCGCTCGCGTCCGCGTGATCGGAGACCCCGGCCCGCCGCACGTCGCGACCGGTGCGAGCCACGCAGCTCCCGCTCGCGCACACCTCGCAGGTCCCGCACTCCGTGTCGACGGTGCAGCCGGTGGGCGGCGGCGGAGGCGGCGGAGGCGGAGGCGGCGGCGGAGGAGGAGGCGGCGTGCCCGCGTCGCGCTCGGCGCCCGCGTCTCCGGAGGCGCCGGCGTCCACGCCGGGCGGTCCGGCGTCGAAGCCGCTCCCCGCGTCGGAGCCGGAGCTCGCGTCGAGCGCGACGCGCGCGTCCGCGGGCGGCTCGCCGGCGTCGATCGAGGGGATGGACGCGTCGGGGCCCTCCACGCCGGCGCGGCCGACGTTGCAGCCGACGGCCAGGATGCACAGCAGGACGACCGGTCGCATTCGAGTCAGCATGCCATGCCCGGCCGGTCGCCGTCATGGCCACCCGAGGCTCCACCCCGGAGCGCGTCGCGCTCCTCCGAGCGACGGCGGCGGCGGCGGACCGACGGGCTCCGTCCAGCATCTGGACGATCGCGCGCACGGGTGACCCCACGCGCGCCGGGGCTGCCACCTCGGGGTTGCAGCCGGGAGTCGGCCCGGGGCTTGCTGAAAGGAGGCCCGTGCGACGCTGTCTCCTCACGCTCTGCCTCTGCCTGCTCACCGCGCCCGCCGACGCGCAGACCATCACCAGCCGCTCGTGGTCCGACCCTCGCCCCGGCGTGCGGATCCTCGAGGGGCGCACGTCCGGGCCGACCACGCGGTTCTACGCCGCCTTCGTCGATCTCTGCGTCGACTACGTGCACGTCGACGCCACCGCGCGACCCACCAGCCGCCGGAGCGCCTCGAGCTGGGGCAGCGCGGTCGGCGCGACGGTGGCGACGAACGGCGACTTCTTCCTCTACGAGTCGCCGCCGCGGGTCTACGGGCAGGCGGTCGGCGGCGGGCGCGCATGGCCGATGGCGCAGACCGGGGAGAGCGCGGACGCGACGGGCCAGTGGTACCACCGCCGCTATGGGTGGATCGCGTTCGGCGACGGCTGGGTGGACTTCAACCACACGCGCTGGGTGAAGAACAACCGGAGCCCGCGCGCCGGCTTCATGCCGTCCACGGTCACCGGCGCCGTGCCGCCGGGCACGAACGCGCTCGTCAGCGGCTTCCCCGAGCTGGTCACCGAGGGCGCGCGTTACACCTGCGCGAGCCCCACCGCGTCGGGCTGCTTCCCGGATCGCACCGACATGCGCCAGCGGCACCCGCGCACCGCGATGGGCCTGACCGAGGACATGCAGACCTTCATCCTGCTCGTGGTCGACGGCCGCTCGAGCAGCTCGGCGGGCATGTACGGGACGGAGCTCGCCAGCCTCATCCATCAGCTCGGCGCGTGGCAGGCCTTCAACCTCGACGGCGGCGGATCGAGCCAGATGTGGGTCGACGGCCGGGGCACGATCAACAGCCCCTCGGACGGCACGCCCCGCTCGGTGGCCAACCACTGGGGCATCTTCGCGGGCGCCGCCACCGGGCTGCCGCGCGCGCCGGGGAGCTGCGTGGCCGAGGTCGACGAGTGCTTCCGCCGGAGCGGCGGCGGCGAGGGCTGCGAGGTCGAGCAGGCGATGTTCGATCTCTCGGTCGTCGGCGGCGACACCACCAGCGACGTCGACGGCGACGGGCTCGCCGACGCGTGCATCCGGAGCGGGAGCGACCTCCGCTGCCGCCTCTCCAACGCCGAGTCGTGGGGCGACTTCCACTTCCGCAACGACGCGTTCGGCGACGAATTCGAGGACATGACGCGCTGGTCCACCATCCGGATGGGCGACGTGAACGGCGACGGGCTCGCCGACGTCTGCGGCCGCTTCTCGGGCGGCGTGCGGTGCTGGCCCTCGACGCCGGACGGCGTGGGCGCGCCCATCGACGGACCGCCGCTCGCGGACGACGGAGGGTGGCGCGGCCCGGCCTACGGCTCGACGCTGCGGGTCGCCGACTTCGACGGCGACGGGCTCGACGATCTCTGCGTGCGCCGGAGCACCGAGCTGCGCTGCTACCGCTCGACCGGCGACGCCTTCGAGGAGCCGGTGCTGGGGCCGGCGTGGAGCGACGCCGACGGCTTCGATCAGCCCGCGCAGTACGCCACCCTGCGCTTCGGCGACCTCGACGGAGACGGGCGGGCCGACGTGTGCGCGCGCCGCGCGTCGGGCATGGAGTGCCACCTGTCGACCGGGGACGGCTTCGGGCCCGCGATCGAAGGCCCGACCTGGAGCGACCGCCGCGGCTTCGACCACGTGCGCTACTGGAGCACGATCCGGGTGGCGGACGTCGACGGGGACGGGCGCGCCGATCTCTGCGTGCGCACCTCGACCGACCTGCGCTGCCACTTCTTCGACGGCGTCGCCTTCGGTGACGCGGTGATCGTCGCCGACCTCGCCGACGACCGCGGCTGGGCCGACCACGACAACTACGCGACGATCCGGACCGGCGACGTCGACGGCGACGGGGCGGACGAGCTCTGCGCCCGGGCCAACGCGGGCGTGCGCTGCTGGCGCTGGGACGGGGCCGCGTTCGCGCGCTTCTCGGGCCCGGAGCTGTCGGACGACGACGGCTGGGACGACCCGAAGTACTACCTGACGCTGCGCCTCGCAGACGTGAACGGGGATCGCCGCGCCGATCTCTGCGCCCGCGCCGCCGCCGGCCTGCGCTGCTGGCCGTCCACCGGCGCCGGCTTCGGCCCGCCGATCGGCGTGGACGCCTACGACGACGGCCGCGGCTTCGACCTCCCGTCGCGCTACGCCGCCTTCACCGTCGCCGGGCCGCGCTGCATGCCGGGGGAGGAGACCTGCGACGGCCTCGACGACGACTGCGACGGCGAGATCGACGAGGGCGCCTGCGCGCCGCCCGACGCGGGCGTGACCCGGGACGCGGGGGCGACGGGGCGCGACGCCAGCGCGACGGCGGACGCGGGCGCGACCGCCGGCGACGGAGGCACCGACGCGCCGCTCTCCGGCGGCTGCGGTTGTCGTTCGGCGCCGGGCGGCGCGACCCCGCTCGGGTCGCTCGCGCTCCTCGCCCTCGCCCTCGCCTTCCTCAGGCGGCGCGGTGGCACGCCTCGTGGTGCGTGATTGCCTCGCCGACCGACGCGAACATGTGCAGCCGCGAGCCGAGCACCAGCCGGGCCGCCGAGCCCGCGAAGCGCACCATCGGGTTGGTCGACGCCACGTAGATGCGGCTGATCGACGAGCCGTGGCCGGTGAGGACCTTCAGGTAGCCCTGCACCACGTCGGCGGAGAACGGATGCACCGCCCCGCTCACGTCGAAGAGGATCGCGATCGGCCCGCGTGTGCTCGCGACGAGTCGCTCGATCGAGGCGCTCAGGCCCCCGACGTCGGCGCTGGCCTCCGACTCGTAGCCCGTGATCCACAGGCCGGGGCTGATCTCCATCCACTCCATCTCCGGGACGGAACGGCAGGACCGGCCGCGGCCTGTAGGGTCCGAACGGCGATCAGTCCGGGCCGCCGACCATGGGGGGCTCCGGCGGGACGAGGAAGAAGACGTCGCGGCTGTCGAGCTCGGTGAAGCCGTCGCCGATGACCCGCACGGTGGCCCGGAAGATCTGCGGCTCGGTGGTGGCGGCGACCGTGTCGTTCTGCCGCACGAAGATGTCGAAGCAGACGCGGGTGTCGGTGGTGACCGAGGGGAAGGTATCGAGCACGCCGTCGCCGTCGCGGTCCTCGGCGCTCCGCCGGGTGCACCCGCGGACCCGGTCGCCCATCGCGTTCGCCGCGAGGTGGTCGAAGAACGCCGCCTCCGTGTCGACTCCGTCCGACGGGTCGTCGACGAACTCGGCGGTGATGTCGAGGCGGCTCTGCTCGGCGAGGATCTGGATGTTGTTCACCACCGCCGCCGAGATCATGCCGCTCATGTAGTCCTCGACGAGCGGCCGGCCGGTGTTGTCGACGGTGCCGGTGTCGCGCGCGAGGGCCTCGAGGTCGGCCCGCGCGCCGCCGCCGAAGCCGCTGGTCTGCGCGATGCCGGTGATGCGCACCCGGTTGGCGTTGGCCTGCGCGACCGCCTGATCGTAGGTGACCGCGCCGGGGATGCCCGAGTAGGGCTCGGCGCCCATCGGGCCGTTGTGCATCTGGATGTCGCTGATGAGCACGATGACCGGCACCGCGTCGTCGCGGAAGCACGCGTAGCCGAAGGTGCCCATCGGGCAGGCGCCGAAGCGCGAGTCGGCGCGCGCGGGCACGCCCTCGAGCGCGTTCCCGGTCACCGCCGACCAGACCGCCTGACCGTGGCTCTCGGGGCCGTCGCCGCCGCCCGCCGGCTCGTAGGACGCGTTGGCCGCGCCCATCGCCATCGCGGTGTCGTTGGTGACGTCGAGGTAGTGCTCGTAGGGGAGATCGCCGGGCGAGCCGTAGCCGCCGGACGGGTAGTCGCGGAAGCCGCCGAGGCCGAACCACGCGTCGGGGATCACGGCGCGGATGCGGGTGATGAGGTCGGCGATGCCGGTCTTGAGCGAGTCGATCGACGAGCCCATCGAGCCGGTCTCGTCCATGAGGAAGTAGACGTCGGCCTTCGCGATGCTGGTCGCGAAGTCGAGGGTGTCCTCCGGAGGCATCGGCGCCTCCATGTGCGGCATGACGAACACGAAGTCACCGAGCGAGCGCGGGTTGTCCATCGCGTCGAGCGGGTCGGTGCCGGCCGCGCGCTCGATCAGATCGGTGACCCCGTCGCCGTCGCTGTCGGCGCGCGTCGGGTCGAGCCCGAGGTCGTTCTCGAGCGCGTCGGACAGGCCGTCGTCGTCGCTGTCGGGGTCCCGGAAGTCCGGGATGGTGTCGCCGTCGGAGTCGACGGGCGGCGAGAAGACGTCTCCGTCACCGGCCTCGATCTCGTCGGGGATGCCGTCGGCGTCGGTGTCCCGGTCCTCGTGGTCGAGCAGGCCGTCGCGATCGGTGTCGGGGCCGAACTCGTCACCGTCCATGATCAGGTCGTTGTCGGAGTCCGGGTCGCGGTAGTTCGGGCGCCCGTCGCCGTCGGTGTCGGCCGGCGGATCGAGCACGCCGTCGAGCTCCTGCTCGTCGCGCACGAGGTCGTTGTCGTCGTCGAGGTCCGCGTAGTTGGGGATCCGATCGAGGTCGAAGTCCCCGACGCCTTCGATCTGGTCGGGGTAGCCGTTGTTGTCGGAGTCCAGGTCGATGTAGTCCGGCCGCGTGTCCAGATCGGAGTCGCGCGGATCGGTCGCGGGGTCGTCGTCACCGGCCTCGTCGCGGTCGGAGATGCCGTCGCCGTCCGAGTCCTCGTCGAGGTAGTCCGGGGTTCCGTCGCCGTCGGTGTCGAGCCGCAGCGCGCGCCCTTCGACCTCGTCGGGGATGGTGTCGCCGTCGGAGTCCGCGCCGACCGGGATGGCCCCGTCGCCGTCGCCGGCGTCCAGGGCGCCGCCGGACGTTCCACAGCCGGCGAGGAGGAGCAGCAGGGAGAGAGTCGAGACCAAGCGTCGCATGGGCGCCACTCTACTCCCCGCCCGACGGCAGTTCGAGGGTCAACCTCGTCTTCGGCGTGCGGCCGCGAGGCCCGGGCCCAGCGCCCCCGCTCCGTCGCGCTTCCAGACGCCGCCCTTGCGCGCGCCCCCGCCACGCGCCCGCCGCAGGCATTCGGCGAGCGCCTCCCGGTCGACGCTCCCGTCGGGCCGCCGCGCCTCCTCCAGGCAGCGCTGGCGCAAGAGGGCGCTCCCGGACGGTGGAGCGGCGAGCCCTCCGACGTCCCGATCCACGCGGTCCTCCTCGGCGCGCGCGTCCGCCGCGGGCTCGTCCACCCGCGCCGGCTCGGCCGCCGGGGGGGCGCCGTAGCCCGCGCCCGAGCCGCGGCCCGCGCCGTGGCCGATGGAGCCGAGCCCGCCCAGCCCGATCGTGCCCTCCCCGGCCCCGCCGCCGCCGCGCCCGGCGCCCAGCGGGCCTCCCCGAGACACGGTGCGGCGGGCGCGGAGCGAGGGCGCGGGGGGCGCCGTCGGCGCCGTGGCCGTCCGGGCCTCCCGGCTCCGCTCCTGGCCGGCCGGGGCCTGCTGCGGCTGATGCACCGTCGCCTGCGCCGGCTCGTCGACCCGGTATCCCTCGTCGATCGCGAGGAACGCCGTCCACTGGGTCAGCAGGTGATGCCGCAGGCCCAGCTGCGTCACCTCCTCCTGGAGCGCGTCGTTCGGCCGGAGCGCCATCGCCGTCATCAGGTCGCGGATGCGGGTGCGCGCCCAGACCGAGCCGAGCTCCGGCCGCGGGTCGCCGCTCGCCGGCAGATCGACCGACACCCTCTGCTCGAAGGGCCGGCCGGCCAGGCGACCGCGGATCCGGATCTCGCCCCGGCCCGCCGCGCCGTAGCGCCCGTGCACCACGAGCGGACGGTCGGCGTAGAGGTCCGGCAGCCGCCGCGGGTAGGCGCCCTCGACCCGCAGGTCGCCCCAGTCGATCGACAGATCGGTCAGCGTCGGGCTCGCGATCCGCTCGTGGAAGCGGTCGGCGGCGAGCTCCGGCGACTCGTCCAGGGTGACCACCTGCAGATCCCCGCGGCCGATCTCCGACAGCCGGGTCAGCAGGTAGCGGTTCACCGCCGAGCCGACCCCGAAGCCGAACAGCCGCGACTGGCCGAGCCGCCGATGCACCTCGCGGAAGACCTCGGTCTCGTTGCCGATGTAGCCGTCGGTCATCAGGAGCACGACCCGCATCCGGCCGTCCTCGGCCTCCGGCTCGAGCGCCGCGCGCACGCCCCGGAGCATCTCGGTCGCGCCGAGCGCGCGGAGCTCGTCGACGAAGCGGCGCGCCCGGGTCAGGTTCTCCTCGGTCGCGGGCAGCGGCGCGTCGCTGAGCGCGCTCGCCCGATCCGAGAAGCTCAGCACGCGGAAGGTGTCGGTCGGGCGCAGCCCCCCGAGGGCGCGCTGCATCGCCGCGCGCGCCAGCTCCATCGGCCGGCCGTGCATCGAGCTCGACGTGTCGACGAGGAAGACCACCTCGCGCGGCATCACCTCGCTCTCCGGCACGTTCAGCCGCGGGTGGAGGGCGAGCGAGAAGTGCCCACGCTCCCCGTCGGCGGGCGGGCTCGCGAGGACCGAGACCGTCGGCGCCTCTCCCGCCACCGCGAAGCGCACGTCGAGATCGCGGTCGGGCGGCGCCGCCTCCGCGAGGGCCACGTGCACGGCCCGGCCCCGCTCGTCGACCTCGAGCTCGTGGGTCGGCGAGCGCACGCCCCGGAGCTCCGTCCCGAGGTCGGCGTCGATCGTCACCTCCACGCGATCGGGGCGCTCGCCCCCGGGCGCGAGCACCACCTGTCGCGTCGGGGCCTCGTCCGCGTCGCCGCCCTCCGGCTGATAGCGCGCGCCCGCGACCATCGGATAGACGAAGCGGTAGCTGCCCTCCTCGTAGGGCAGGACCTGCGTGTAGTGCAGGGTGACCCGGATCGCGTCGCCGGGGCGGATGTTGGCCACCGACTGGCGGAAGAGGTTCGGCCGCTCCTGCTCGAGCAGGCTCGCGAGCACGCCCCGCTCGCGCGCGTCCTCGTAGCGCTCCCGCGCCTCGTGTCGCCGCTGGATCTGGGCGCGCACCACGCGATCGCCGGCGCGCATCTCCATCGCGTCGACCGCCGCGTCGTCGGGCAGCGGGAAGAGGTAGACCGCCTCGACCGCGCGCTCGTAGGGGTTCTGGAAGGTCTGCTCGACGCGCACCCGGGCGACGAAGCCGCTGACCTCCGCGTGCACCCGCGTGCCCTGCAGCGGGAAGCCGGCGATCTCCTCGCCCCGCGGCGCCTCGTCGAGCTGCAGCGTGCCCTCGCTGGGCCGCTCGTCCTCCTCGGCGGGAGGCTCGGTCGCCAGCACCCGCCCGTTGTGCTGCGCGTTGCCGCCCCACATGTGCCAGCCGTCGAAGCTCACGTCGGAGACCTCGAGCCCGACCACGCCGCCGCGCGCGGTGCTCGCGTAGACCCAGCCGTGGCCGACGGTGGGCTGGGCGGCGATCGGCTCGCCCACGTCGTAGGCCCAGGCGGTCAGGCCGGTGTCGATGTCGAGGCCGAAGAGGTGACCGTCCCGCGTCCCGAAGACGAGCTGGCTCCCGGCCACCGCCGGGGGGCTCGCCGGGCGGCTGTGGGCGTCCTCGGTGTATCGCCGCCGCCAGAGGAGCTCGCCCGTCTCGGCGTCGCGGCAGTGCACCTCGTTGCCGATGGTCTGGTACGCCCGCCCGTCGATCACGGTCGCGCGCGAGCCCTCGTAGCGCCAGCCGCGCTGCACGTCGGGGTCGGGCCGCCCGGCGACGTAGGCCGCCGGGACCGGCTCGTGCTCCCGCTCGGTCCGGCCGCTCGCCTTCGCGAGGACCACGGCCCGCTCGACGACCTGGGGCTCGACGACCTGGCGCTCGCCGTCGACGCGCTCGCGGCGCCGCACCGTCACGTGCACCTCGTCGTGGTGGATCCAGGGCGCGCTCGTCGCGTGCACCGCGCGGCGCCACCGCACCCGCCCGGTGCGCTGATCGACCCGGTAGACGGTGCCCCGCATCGTCGTGAAGTAGGCGTCGCCGTCGACCAGGATCGGCGCGTTCATCACGTCGCCGTCCACCGGGACGCTCCAGCGCGGCGCCCCGTCCGCGAGCCGCAGCGCGGTGAAGCCGTAGCGGCGACCGTCGCCGACGCCCCAGCCGGTCGTGCCGACCTGGAGGCCGCCGGGCGAGCGCGTGTCGATCAGGTGCCCCGAGAACACCAGCCCGTTCGCGGCGGCCGGCTGGCTCATCAGGGGATCGCCGAGCCAGCGGCTCCAGCGCTGCCGACCGGTGTCGGCGTCGACGGCGAAGAGCGTGCAGCTCTCGGTGTTGAAGAGGATCTTGCCGTCCTCGAGGATCGCGGCCGACGGCCCGCCGTCCGGCGCCGAGGCCACCCAGTCGCGCTCCCCGGTGCGCGCGTCGTAGGCGAAGACCTGGTGGCTCGAGAAGCCGCCGCCGACGTACACCTTGCCGCCCCCGTAGATCGGCGTGAGCAGGTGCTGCTGGCCGCCGCCGGTGCGCGCGAACCACCCGCGGTGGAAGCCGTCGAAGGTGAAGCGGCTCGTCTGCCCGAGGTGGGTCGCGGGGATGTGGAGCCGCTTCGGGGCCATGCGGCTGGTGAGCGCGACGGTGTCGGCCGGCACCTCGGGCTCGGGCGGCGCCTCGGCGGCCCCCGCCAGCGCCGCGACCTCGGGGGGCGGCACCAGCTCGTCGCCGGTCGTGACGCGCGCCTGGTTTCTTCGCGGGCGCGGTGAATCTCCAGCCGGCTGCGGCGTCCCATGACTCGTCCCACATCCGAGGGCCACCGCGAGCGCGGTCAGCGCGCGGCACGCACGCCCCCACCCGCGGCGAGGCCTTCGCCCCACCGTCGTCGTCGTTCCCGTCATGCTCTCCTCCCGAGGCGCCTGCGACCCGGCGGGGAGAGCGCGCCTTGGGAGCGTTCTTCGACCCGAGGCAGGGACGGCACTATCCTGCCGGCGCCCGTGAGCACTCCGCAGTCACGCGCTCGAGGCCTCGACGCGCGCGCCCTCCGCGCGCCGCTCGCCGCTGGTCTGGCGACCTTCGGGGCGCTGGCCGGCCTGGGCGGGCTGCTGCACGCGAACCGCGAGGCGCTCGCGCCGCCGATGGTGGAGAGCGGCGACGGCCTCGACCTCGCGCTGATCGGAGGGCTGCTCGTCCTCGCCGCCTACAACGGCCTGAGCTACGTGCCGACGCGTCAGGTCAGCTATCTATTGTACGCCTCTCTCGGCGCGGCGCTGACCACGGTCTACGCCACCTACTTCGACGCGAGCGCCGCGGCCCTCGGCCTCGTGGAGCCCGCGCGCACGACCCTCAACCACGTCGCCTCGGGCTGCGGCCTGACGCTCGCCCTCGCGTTCGCCCTCGCCTTCCTGCGGGTCCACGAGCGCAAGCCTCGCCTCGCCGGGATCCTGACCGGGGTGGGCGTCGCGCTCGGCGTGCTCTCGCTGACCGCGGTCCCGCTGCTCGACCCGAGGGCGGCGGAGATCGTCAACGCGGTCATCGGCGCGCTCGTGGCGCCGGCGGTCATCGGGCTCGGCGTGGACGCGCTCCGCGGCGGCTTCCGGGCGGCGCGCTTCTACCTCGCCGCCTGGGTCCCGCTCGTCGCGCTGGTCGTGCTCAGCGCGCTCGAGGTGCTGCTCGACCGGCAGCTCGGGGGCGGCGGGCGCGCGCTCCTCCTCGCCAACGTGCTCGAGATGCTGCTCCTGGCCCTCGCCCTCACCGACCGGGTGAAGCTGGCGATCGAGGACCGGGAGCGCGCCCACCGGAGCGAGGTGCGCGCGCTCGAGGACGAGCTCGAGGCGGTGAAGAACCTCGGCCCCTACACCTTGCTCGACAAGATCGGCGAGGGCGGCATGGGCGTCGTCTACGAGGCGAAGCACGCGCTGCTCCGCCGCCCGACCGCGGTGAAGCTGATCCACCCGCGCTGGGCCGGCGAGGAGGCGCTCGAGCGCTTCGAGCGCGAGGTGCAGGCCACCAGCCGCCTGACCCACCCGAACACCGTGACCGTCTTCGACTACGGCCGCACCGACGACGGCATCCTCTACTACGCGATGGAGCTGCTCGACGGCGCGACGCTCGCCGAGGTGGTGGAGGTGGGGGGGCCGCTCGACCCGGGGCGCGTCGCGCAGATCGTCGCGATGGTGAGCGGCGCCCTCGACGAGGCGCACCGCGCCGGGCTGATCCACCGGGACATCAAGCCGGGCAACGTGCTCCTCTGCCGCCAGGGCGGCGCCCACGACGTGGCCAAGGTGGTGGACTTCGGGCTGGTGAAGGAGCTGCACCCCGACGCCGCGCGCCCCGATCTCAGCGGCACCTCCAACCTCTCGGGCACGCCGCTCTACATGGCGCCCGAGCAGCTGACCGAGCAGCCGACCCCCGAGCCGCGCTCCGACCTCTACGCGCTCGGCGCGGTGGCCTACTACCTGCTGACCGGGCGGCAGCTCTTCGAGGGCGGCACCGTCTTCCAGATCATGCTGCGGCACATGCGCGAGGATCCGCCGCGCCCCTCGACGTCGCGCGAGGTGCCGGCCGATCTGGAGGCGCTGGTGCTGTCCCTCCTCGCGAAGGATCCCGCCGACCGGCCGCGCGACGCCGCCGAGGCGCGCCGCCGGGCCGAGGCCTGCGCGTGTCACGCCGACTGGACGCCCGCGCGCGCGGAGGCCTGGTGGAAGGAGCACGAAGACGCCCTCGCCGCGCTCCGCCGGACCCGCGCCGCCCAGGCGCAGAGCCAGCGCAGCCCGCTCGGGGTCACCGTCGCCGCCCGCCGCCGCCGCAGCGCCTGAGCGGGATCACATGCGCAGGCGGTTCAGCTGGCCGTGCGCGGAGATGCCGGCGTTCGTGTAGTGGAACTCGAGCACGTCGGGATCGTTCGTCGCGCGCAGCTCCACCCGACCGCCCTGCGGGCAGCGCTCGTGCCCGAAGCGCACCGACTCCTGGACGACCATGCTCGTCTGGCCGAACCCGCTGGTGCACGTCCAGGTGCCGCTGCAGCCGATCGCGCCGTACTCGAACGTCCCGCACTGCGCGCTGTCGTTCACGATGGTGGCGACGATGTCCATCTCCTCGGGCGCGTTCGGCAGCGTCGAGGTGACGTCGGCGAGCCCACGCCACTGCCCCGAGTAGTGATCGGACGGCGCGGCCTGGACGGGCGCCGCGGTCTGCGGGGGCGGCGCGGCTTCGGAGGATCCACACGCGACGAGCAGCAGCGCGGCGAAGAGCGAGAGTCGAGTCGACATGCGGGCGAGAATATCAGACCGCCGCGCGGGGGGAGGCTCCTTCATCCCCAGCGCACCGCGCGCATCGAGATCGAGCCGGCGTCGAAGCCCTCGATGGGGAAGGAGACCGCGTCGCCCTCGAGACTGGCGCCCGCCGCGTAGAGGAGCGGCAGCCAGTGATCGGGCGTCGGGTGCGAGAGGCGGCCGTCGTCGGTCTCGAGGCGGTCGAGCAGCGCCGCCTCGTCGCGCTGGCCGAGGGCGGCCTCGACGTCGCGGTCGAAGCGCGCGGCCCACCCCGGGGTCTCGCCGTCTCTCCGCTGCATGCGCCCGAAGGCGTCGCGGAGGTTGTGGACCACGTTGCCGCTCCCGAAGATCAGCACGCCCTCGTCGCGCAGCGGCGCGAGCGCGCGGCCGATCTCGAGGTGCCGGCGCGGCGCGAGCCGACGGTCGAGGCTCAGCTGGATCACCGGCACGTCGGCCTCGGGGCTCATCCACCGGAGCACGCTCCAGGTGCCGTGGTCGAGGCCCCAGTCGTCCTTCGCCTCGGCCTCGTGCGCCGCCAGCAGCCCGCGCACCCGATCGGCGAGGTCCGGCTGGCCCGGGGCCGGGTACCGCACCTCGAACAGGGCGCGCGGGAAGCCGCCGAAGTCGTGGATCGTCTCGGGCCGCGGCTGAGCGGTGATCCAGGTGCCGTTCACGAACCAGTGAGCGGAGATGGCGAGGATCGCGCGCGGCTTCGGGAGCGCCCGGCCGAGCCCGGTGAAGGCGCGGCTCCACCGGTTGTCCTCGATCGCGTTCATCGGGGAGCCGTGGCCGACGAAGACCACCGGCATGCGCTCGGATCGTTGCTCGCTCATCCTCGGCCTCTCTCCCGTGCGATCGTGGCAGCCGAACGACAGGAGCGCCGCGGTCCCCGCGACCTCGCGGACGAACCCGCGGCGCCCCTGCTTCTTCACGCGGCCTCCTCGTCGGCGGCGGCGACGGCCTGGACCTCGATCTCGATCTCGACCTTCTCGCCGACGAGCACGCCGCCCGCCTCGAGGACCTGGTTCCACTCGAGCCCGAAGTCGCGGCGGTCGAGCGAGGCCTCGGCCTGGAAGGCGACGCGCTGGTTGCCCCACGGGTCCTTGCCGGCCCCGAGCATGCGCGCCTCGAGCACGACCTCACGGGTCACGTCGCGAATGGTGAGCTGGCCATGCACCCGGAGCTCGCCGCCGTCGTTCTGCTCGACGCGCGTGCTCTCGAACTTCAGGTGCGGGAAGCGCTCCACGTCGAAGAAGTCGGCCGAGCGGAGGTGGGTGTCGCGGTCGGCCACGCCGGTGTCGATGCTCGACGCGTCGATCTCGACCGCGACCTCGCCGCCGGTCGGGGACGCGGGGTCGAGGTGCACGACCCCGGTCCAGCCGGCGAAGCGGCCGCGGACCTTGGCGAAGACCATGTGGCGGACCGAGAAATGAATGCCCGAGTGGGTGGTGTCGATGTTCCAGCGGGGGGTGGTCATGTTCGTTCTCCTCTTGTGTCTCGAACCTGACTGGAACCTAGCGACGTCCCGCCCACGGGATTAGACTGCATTCCCTGGAATGACAATCCCATGAGCGGGACAATCGACGCCAACGCCATCCTCGTGTTCGCCAAGGTCGTGGAGGCGGGCAGCTTCGTGGGGGCCTCGAAGGCGCTGGACATGCCGACCTCGACGGTGAGCCGGAAGGTCTCCGAGCTCGAGGCGCGGCTGGGCGCGCGGCTGCTCCAGCGCACCACCCGCTCCCTGAGCCTCACCGACGAGGGCCGGATCTACTACGCGCACGCAGCCCGGGTGGCCGCGGAGGTGGAGGAGGCGGAGCTCGCGGTGGACCGCATGCAGGAGGCGCCGCGCGGCCGCCTGCGGGTCACGGTCCCGCTCAACTTCGGGTTCCTCGCTCCGGCGTTCGCCAGCTACCTCGCGCGCTACCCGGAGGTCGAGCTCGAGGTGGTGGGCGCCGACCGGCTGGTGGATCTCGTGCACGAGGGCTTCGACGTCGCGGTGCGGGCGGGCGGGCTCGCCGACTCGACGCTGGTCGCCCGGCGGCTCGGCGACCTCCAGAGCTTCCTGGTCGCGAGCCCTCGCTTCCTCGAGCGGGCGGGCGCGCCCGAAGCGCCGCGCGACCTGGAGTCGACCGACTGCCTCGTGTTCGGCGCCGGAGAGCTCGTGCGCTGGCGGCTGGTGAAGGAGGACGAGGAGCTGACCGTCGACGTGCGCGCCCGTCTGGTCGTCAACGACTTCGACTTCCTCGAGCAGGCGGCGCGCGCCGGGCTCGGGATCGCCATGCTCCCGGCCTTCCGCTGCGTGGCCCACGGCGGCCTGTCGCGCGTGCTCCCGGCCTGGCGCTCGCCCGCGATCCCGATCCACGCCGTCTATCCCAGCACGCGGCACCTGTCTCCGAAGGTGAAGACCTTCCTCGACCACCTGCAAGCGGAGATGTCGCCGCCTCCCTGGGAGCGCGGGCCGAGGCCGTGACGCCTCACCCCGGGGGCCCTCGAACGGGGCTCTGGCGGGGCTGGCGGCGTGGATCCACCGAGGTGCCATGCCGAACCGAACCGACCCCGATCCCTCCGATCTCCCGAGCTCGATGCGCCTGGGCTACGGCCTCCTGGCGGCCGTCCCGCTCGTGCTGCTGCTCCTCTCCGGCCTCGTCGCGGTCAGCGCGAGCCTGGGGGTCGCGGCGCAGCTGCTCTACGTGCACGTCGCGGCGCAGTTCATCGTGCTCCTGATGTACGGCGACCTGCTGATGAAGTCGAAGGCCATCGACACCACCGGCCGCGTGCTCTGGGGCGCCTACTTCCTGATGCTCGCCCCGGTCGCGGTGCTCTCGTTCTGGTACCTGCACGTCTGGTCGAAGGCCGCCGGGCCCCGCCGCGGTCGGACCATTCAGATGCTTTGATCCTGTCGGGGCGCGAAGAAGCGGGGCACGAGCTGAGGGTCGTAGCCCTCCGTGTGCGGCGTGACCTCGGTGACGGGGGCGTCGAGGAGCGGCCCGGGGCCCCGGCGTCGGACGTGGGGCATGCGCGCCGGGTCGAGCCAGAAGCGGCCCGCGTCGTCTTCTGCGATCGTCCACGCGCCGCGCCCCGGCTGGACGACCACGCGCACCCGGAGCCCGCGCCCGTCGTCGAGCAGCGTGCGGGGAATATGCGCGCGATGGATCGGCGAGCGCGACGTCGCGTCCAGCGCGGCGGGCCGACGACGAAATGCTTCAGCATTTCGGAGGAGCGACTGGCGCGCTGGGCGCGGCGTCCCGCCGACGAGGCGCGTGCAGCCATGTTTGCCGCGCGCTGCTGGGACGGGTGACGCGCGCCCGCGAGCCGTCGGCGGTCACGACGTAGCGCTCGCCCACGTGCACGGCGTGGCCGACGCAGGGCCCGAGCTCGCGCGGCGGGGAGCTCGCCGGGCGCCAGACCGACAGCGTATCGACGTCGCACCACGCCAGCCGACCCCGCGTGGGGTCGACCGCGACGCTCGCCCCGAGCGGGACCGAGACGACGCGGGTCGCGCCGTCGTCGAGCCGGGCGACCGAGAGGCGCCCCGCACGTCGCGTCGCCACCGCGTCCGGTAGCAGGCTCCACCACTCCCCCGCTCCGTCGTGGTCGCCAAGCTCGAACACGTGGCGCGTCTCGCCCTCGCGGACGACCAGCACCCGCGCCTCGGCCCGGTAGAACGCGTCGTCACCGCCGAGCGCGGGCGCGGCGACCTCCTCGCCGCTGGCGAGCTCGAGCAGCGCCGCCCGGAGCGCGCCTTCGCGCTCGACGAGGCGCACCGTCCGTCGCCAGTCGCGGTCGACGGTCTCGCTCTCGGAGAGCGTCCGGACGCGGCGGCCGGTGCGCGCGTCGAAGAGGCCGAGGTCGAGGGAGAGCCAACGCCCGTCCGGCGAGAAGCGCGGTGGCGGGACGCACCCGTCGAAGGAGCAAGCGTCCTCGGCCCCTTCGAGCGGCGTGAGCCCGCCGCTCCCGCGCAGCCTCGCGGGGCCCAGCAGCTCGGACTCCTCGGTCACCACCCGCGCGCGCCCGTCGGGCGAGACGCCGTGCACCAGCTCGCCGCGCGTGGCGTGTTCTCCCATCGGGCAGACGTAGCGCCAGGCGAAGGCGGTCGGCCGCCCGTCGACCCGGCGGAGACGCGGAGCCCGGTCCAGGAGATCGGGGCAGAGCGACGCGCCCGCCCCCACCGGGCCGAGCCACCCGAGCGCGGCCACCGAGGAGAGGGCGATCGAGCCGTCGTCTCCCTCCATCGCCTCGCTCACGAGCGCCTCGACGCCCTCGTCCGGCTGCGCGTGCGGCACCTCGCCCGTCGGCGCGACGATCGAGAGGGAGCGCCCCGCGGCGATCACGAGGTGCCCGCTCGAGGCGATCACCAGCCGCGGGTCCCACGTGCGGTCGTCGCGGCCGAGCGCGACCGGCACGTCGAGCTCTCCGAGGGCGCTCCCGTCGCGGTCGAGCGGCCAGCACCGAACCCGCCCGTCCTCCCCCGCGGGAGAGACCGTGCGACACGACCAGAGGCGGCCGTCGGGCGCGAAGGCGAACGCCGGCTGGATGACGAGCGTGTCGTCGTCCGCGCTCGTCGCGGCGGAGAGCCAGGCGCGCGGCGCCCCGTCCTCGAAGAGCGCAGGGCGATGCTCGAGGCGCTCGACCGACCAGCGACCGTCCGCGCTCCTGGCGAGGACCGGCCGGCGGTAGGGGTCGAGCGCGGACGAGGTCTTGCGCCCCTGGGCGTCGATCCCGAGGGCCGTGCTCCCGGAGATGAGCCACGGCGCGGCCGCGCCGTCTTCGAGGAGCCACGACGGCGCGACGCGAGCGGACCACAGCAGCTTGCCGCGCGCGGTGCGGCGCTCGAGCGCGTCCGGCCGGCGCACGAGCGCGCTCGTGAGCGCGAGGGGTCGGGTCGGCGCCCCGAAGTCGAACACCCGGGTGAGCCCGTCGGAGAGTCGCACCGCGCGCGCCACCCAGCCGTCGACGAGCAGCGTCCGGTCCCCATCGAACCGGACGCTGGCCTCGCCGGTTCGAGCGGGCGCAGGGACTCGCCACGCGGCCCGGGTGATGCCCGAGGGGACGTCGATCACCGTGATCGTCGCGAACGGGATGGGCACATGGACCATCTGACCGAAGTCCGGGCGGTCGACGCTGAGGACCGCCACGCGATCGCCGCGCGCGGAGAGCGCCAGCGCGTGGATCCACCCGACGTGCCCTCCCGAGAGCACGAGCTCGGGACCGGCCGCCCGCTCGGGCGGGTCGGCGGGCGGGTCCGAGGCTGCGCGACGCGGGTCGGCGGGCGGCGCCGAACAAGCGACCGCGAGGATCAGGATGCAACTCGCCTCGCGCACTCCAGGGAGGGTACGTCAGATGAGGATCACGTCACAGGGGAAGCTCGCCTCGAGGATGACGCCGGGGCCGCTCTGGAGCGTGTCGCAGGCGTCGCCGGTGAGCTCGATGTGGGTCTCGTCGATCACCCGCCAGCCGTTCGGGTCGTCGCAGGAGAGCGCCTCGCCGTTCAGCCGCACGGTGCCGGCGCAGGCGTCCTCGAGGCTCTGGATGCGGCCCTCGAGGGTGACGACGCAGCTCAGCTCGCCGCCGATGATGTCGGTCAGGGCGGTCCGCAGCCCCTCGTCGTCGCCCGCGACCCAGAACTCCGCGTCGGGATCGCCCGCCCCGCGTCCGAGGCCGGCGTTGGCCATGTCCTGGAGGTGGCGCTCGCTCACCACGCCCTCCCCGACGCTGATCACGAAGGTCCGGATGCCCGTGCGGTAGGCGCGCTCCGCGGCGGCGAGCGCCTCGGGCTGCCCCTCCTGCGGGTTGGGCTGGGCGCAGGTGTCGGGCTCGCCGTCGGTCGCGAGGATGAAGATGGTGGGGTCCTCGCTCGGGTCCGGCGTCATCGCGAGCAGATCGAGGACCGCGTCGATGCTGGCGCCGGTCGGCGTCTCGTCGATGGGATCGGCGGGCCCGTAGACCGTCTGGATCGCGCCGTGGTTGTCGAGCGCCGGGCCGACCCACTCCACCAGCGGGCACATGCCGGGCACCGGGTCGCTGGAGTTGCCGTCCGCCTCGGCGCTGTAGAGCGCGAGGCCGAAGCGCACCGAGGACTGCAGCGCGAACACCAGGCCGTCGGGCTCGTCCATCAGCGAGTCGCGGAGCGCCTCCCAGCGGTTGCGACCACCGCCGAAGCCCTCGTTCATGCTCCCGGACTGGTCCACGATCAGGATCACGTTCGGCGTCACCCGGCGGGCCTGCACGCGCACGTCCGCGCAGACGCCGGTCGCGTCCAGGTCTCCGTCCGGCCGGCTCGACGGCATGCAGCGGCCGTCGTCCATGCATCGACCGCCGGGGCAGCCCTCCGCGGGCCGCAGCGGGTCGCAGTCGGCGGTGCAGACGCCGCCCGCAGCGCAGTAGAAGCTGCCTTCGCAGGGCTCCTCGTCGCTGCACGGCACGTCGCAGGTGTCCGGCGGCCGCGGGCCGGCGCACGGGCCGCCCGCCTGATGGGGACCGCTGCAGTCACAGCCCCAGGCCCAGATCAGCACCCCCGCCCACATCACCCACGCCGCACGCGTCATCGAAACCTCCGACGGTTCGAGAGTGACAGCCCCCGCCGCCCCGGATCGTCAGGCCGCACCCCTGTCCCACGATGAGGACACACCACCATCCCCACCCGCCTAGAATCCCACAACACGTGCCAGCGCCGCGACTGGCCGTTCTCGGGCCTGGATCGGCCGCGTGGAGCGCGCTGGGCGCCGTGGCAGACTCGCGGAATGAGCCGCGACGAGCTGGATCGACCGCGCCTCTCGCTGTCGCGGGAGCGCATGCGCGCGCTGGGCTACCGGGTGGTGGACGCCCTCGTCGAGCGGTGGGCGGGCCTGCCCGAGGCCCCGATCCCGTCGCCGCCGGACCGCGCCGCGCTCCGGGAGACGCTGCTCGAGCCGCTCCCGCGCGTGGGCCGGGCGCCGGAGGCGGTGATCGAGCGGGCCCTCCGCGAGGTGCTCGCCGAGGCCGCGCCCACCGGACACCCGCGCTTCTTCGGCTTCATCCCGTCGCCGAGCAACTTCATCGCGGTGCTCGCGGACACCCTCGTGGCGGGCTTCAACCCCTTCGGCGGCAACTGGCTCGAGGCGCCCGGACCGCACGAGCTCGAGCGGATCACCATCGGCTGGATCGCAGAGGCTTGCGGCTTCCCGGCCGAGGCGTCGGGGCTCTTCGTGAGCGGCGGCTCGATGGCCAACCTCACCGCGCTGGTCGCGGCCCGCGAGGCGCGCGGCGTCGACCCGCGGGAGGCCACCCTCTACGTCTCGGACCAGACCCACGCCTCGATCGCCAAGGCCGCGCGGGTCATCGGCTTCCCCGAGTCGGCGCTGCGGGTGATCCCGACCGGCGACGACTTCGCGATGCGGATCGACGCGCTCGCCGCCGCGGTGGAGCGCGATCCCGCGCCCTTCGCCGTCATCGCCACCGCGGCGACCACCAACACCGGCGCCGTCGATCCGCTCGAGTCGATCGCGGAGCTCTGCGCGGCGCGGGGCCTCTGGCTGCACGTCGACGGCGCGTACGGCGCCGCGGCGATGTTCTCCGACCGCGCGCGGGGCGCGCTCCGGGGCCTCGAGCGCGCCGACTCGCTCTCGCTCGACCCGCACAAGTGGCTCTTCACGCCCTACGAGTGCGCCTGCGTGATCCTCCGCGACGGCTCGCGCCTCGCCGCCACCTTCGCGCGCCGGGCCGACTACCTGCGCGACGTCGCGGGCGACGAGCCCGACTTCCAGGACATGGGCGTCCAGCTCACGCGCTCGTTCCGGGCGCTGAAGGTCTGGATGACCTTCCAGGTCTTCGGCGCCGACGCGATCGCCGAGGCCATCGACGCCGGGATCGCGCGCGCCGAGCACATGGCCGCGCGCGTCGAGTCGATGGACGGCTGGTCCCTCGCCGCGCCGGCCTCGATGGGCATCCTCGCCTTCCGCTGCGACGCCCTCGACGACGACGCCCACGCCGCCCTCGTGCACCGCCTCGTCGACACGCACGAGGCCATGGTCAGCTCCACCGTGCTCCGCGGCCGCCGCTGGCTCCGCGCGTGCACGAACAACCCGCGCACCACCGACGACGACGTCGACCGCACCCTCGCGACGCTGCGGAGCCTCGTCGACTGACCCGGGGGGCATCTCTGCCGAATCATGGGACGGGAATCCCGCGCGGTGCGGCTCGCGTTGGGCCGACCATGACGAAGCCGGGAGCACTCCTCGCCCTCTCCCTGCTGCTCGGGCTCCCGGCGGTGAGCGCCCGGGCGCAGGACGACCCGGAGATCCAGCCCGAGCGGGTGCTTCGAGCGCTCGCGCTTCCGCGACCGGCCCGGACGCGGCTGCTCCGCCTCACTCCGTCCGACGACGGCGCGGGGCGCGTCACGATCCTGGTGCAGGGCTCGCGGCTCGACGCGGACGGGGAGGTCATCGGGATCTTCCTGCGATGGGTAGACACCGACCGGAGCGTTTACACCGCGCTCCCCGACGCGCCCGAGCGCGCGACCCCGATCCAGCGTCTGGAGGCGGCGCGCTTCGATGGCTGTGAGCGAGCCGCGAGGACTTGCCGCGAGGCGTGCGCGGGCGCAGCGTGCGGCAGGTGCGGGGCCGCCGCCGAGGACTGCATCTTCGGTGAGCAGGTGCTGCTCGAGGCCGGCGACGCGACGCTGACGTTGACGCGAGCGCTCGACCGAAGCGATCGGCGCTCCGGGGTGAGGGCGGCCACCCTGCGGTGGGGCGACGCGACGCTGGAGGTGCGCGTTCCCACCCACAACTCCATCGATGCGCCCCTGGCCTACTGGCCCCGGGAGCAAGAAGGGATGCAGGTCACGCGCCTCTCGCGGCGGCGCTCCGTCCTCGCGCTGACGCTCGCTGGGGAGGGCGACGAGGATCCGCCCGCCATCCACAGATACTTCATCCGCCGCGGCGACGGGCTCGTGGAGATCCGCGACCCGGTCATCGGCTCGTTCCTCCACCGCAGCGTCGTGCCTGGCGACGGAACCATCCGGGTACGGGGAACCGACTGGGCGGACTGTGAGCGGATCGGGTACCCGGAGACGGCGCCTCGCACCGAAGTGATCTTCCGGATCAGCGACGCGGGGGAGGTCCTCTCCGCCCGCCGCCGGCGCGTGGGCGGCCACTGGCGCTGCGACGAGCTCGCGGCCTGCCCCTACGTCGACGTCGTCCGCGACGGGCGCCCGGAGCGCGTCGGAGAGATCCTCCGCAACGTCCGCTTCGAGCCCCAGACGCAGACGCTGGCGATCGGTGAGATCGGAGAGCGGACCACGGTGCGCCTCTCCGAGGAGAAGCCGGAGACCACCTACCTGGACGCCGTCTGGGTCGAGGTCGACGGGGTGCGGATCGCCCCCGCGGCCTGCGAGACCGTCGACGCCCCCGCCTACTGCGTCGCCGACGGACGGTACTTCGAGCTCAGCGAAGGCGAGACCTTGGACCTCCAGCTCGAACGACCGGACGCGCCCGCCGCCGAGGCGCACCTGGTCGCGCTCGGCTACTACCGCCCCCATCCACCGAGCCCGTCGAGCTCTCGGTGATCCCCCGGGGGATCTCTGCCAAATCATGCCTCGCGCTCATGAATCGGCAGAGCTGCCCGTTGGAAGGCAGCGGCGGAACAGAGCCTCCGCACCTTTTCTTGCGATTTCCGTCAGTCGCGCCGAGCGCTCCCCGTCCGTGCGGGCATGCGCAGAAAGAGAAAACCAGAGCAAGGCACGCTCCTGTTGTTCAGGCACGGCGGCGCGCGGAAGGGCGCCGGGCGCAAGCCCAAGGGAGAGAAGGCGGGCGTCCCTCACGCCACGCGGGAGCGCTTCGCGGCGCGGCACCCGGTGCTGGTCACGTCGAAGGTCATGCGCGGCATCTGGAGCCTGCGCGGCCGGCGGCTGTCGACGCGGCTCTGGGAGATCATCGCGAAGGCGAACGCCCGCGGCGGGATGCGCATCGTGCACTTCTCCATCCAGCGGAACCACCTCCATCTCCTGGTCGAGGCGGAGGACGCGGAGCTCCTCGCGCGCGGCATGCAGGGGCTGAGCGTGCGCATCGCGCGCATGGTCAACCGGGTGATGGGTCGCAAGGGCACCGTCTTCGCCGACCGCTACCACAGCCGCGCGCTCACCACGCCCCGGGCCGTCCGGAACGCGATCGCCTACGTGCTCGGCAACGCCCGCCGCCACGGGGTCGCCGCCGCCGATCCCACCTGGGTGGACCCGCTCAGCTCCGGCTACTTCTTCGACGGCTGGACGCGCGCCGTACGCACGACGCCAACGATGCTGCCCTCCCGCGCCTCCCCCGCCGAGCGCGCGGAGACCTGGCTCCTGTCCGTCGGGTGGCGTCGCGCCGGAGGCCGGATCGACCCGGGTCGTCGCCCCGGTCCCGCGGCCCGCCGCGCCGCCTGACCCGGCGTCGCCGGTGAGCCGATCTGGGGCCCGCGAGGGAGGCGGCCTAGGAGCAACCTGCGCCCGGAGCAGCGAGCGGCGGGCGGAACCAGCGCGCGCGACGGCAGAGGCGGGGGCCTGGCCGCGGTCTCGAGGGCGGTGGTCAGCGGCGGCCGCGGTACCGAAGGGCGGCTCGGGTGCCGGGCGACGGCTACGGTACCGAGCGGCGGCGGCGCGCGCAGGCGAGGGGCGACCGGGTGCGGATCGGGCTCCGATTCGGATCCTGCGTCGGGCTCGGACTCGCCTGATGAAGCGCTCTGGACCGCGGGCTCGCGAAGAGCTCGCAGCGCCCCCTTCGGCGATCGCACGCGCGAGCTCTGCCGTTTCGAGAGAGAGCAAGCCCCGTTCGATTAGGCAGAGCTCGATTCGGCAGAGCTCGATTCGGCAGCGAGCGGCGGCGAATGGCGGTAGCAAGCCGCCGCGGGGCGAGAGGCGACCACGTGCGGATCGGACGCCCGCTCGGGTCCGGACTCGGACTCGGCGCCGGATCGCTCCTTTCGGGCCTCGATCAACGGCTCGTCGACCTCGCGCCAGCCACGAGAGGCGCAAGCGCTCTGGACCGCCGCTTCGAGAAGAGGGCGAGGCGCCTCCCGTCCGCGATCGCGGCGGGCCGGGACGGCGCGAGTCACGAGCTCTGCCGTTTCGAGAGAGCGCACGCCCCGTTCGATGAGGCAGAGCTCGATTCGGCAGAGATGCGTCGACGCCGCGGCGGCTGCGAGTGGCGACTGCGGGTGGCGACTGCGGCTCCGAGTCGCCGCTCCGGCTCCGAGTCGCGGTTGCGGATGCTTGTAGCGGGAGCGAGCGGCGGCAGCGGCAGCGAGCCGCGGCAGCGGCAGCGAACGGCGGCAGCGGCAGCGAACGGCGGCAGCGGCAGCGAACGGCGGCAGCGGCAGCGAACGGCGGCAGCGGCAGCGAACGGCGGCAGCGGCAGCGAACGGCGGCAGCGGCAGCGAACGGCGGCAGCGAGAGCAACGGCGGCGGCGGGAGCCCGCGGCGGCAAGCGCCCGTAGTCCGCGCGGCCTAGGCGCGAAAGGCGACCAGGTGCCGATCGGATGTGGGTTCTTCGGCGTCAGACTCGGATTGGATCCGGACTCGGCGTCGAGCTCGTGTTCGGCGCCGGGTCGGACGCGGCCTTCGGCTCGGACCCCGTGTCCGCCCCGGATTGCTAGATTCGGGCCTGGCGCTGACTCGCCGTCCTCGAGCGACGGCTCGTCGACCTCGCACCAGCCACGAGCCATTGGAGGCGCAAGCGCTCTGGACCGCGGCCTCGAGAACACGGCGAGGCGCCCTCCCGTCGCAGTTGCAGCAGGCCGGGACCGCGCGAGTCACGAGCTCTGCCGGTTCGAGAGCGAGCAAGCTCCGTTCGATTCGGCAGAGCTCGATTCGGCAGAGATGCGTCGACGGGCGCGGCGGCAGCGAGTAGCGAGCGCAGAGAGCGAGCGTCCGTAGCGCGCGCCGCCGAGGGGCGAAGAACGACCGAACGCGGATCGGACGCGGATTCGGATTCGGCTCGGGCTCGGAGCGTCGGCCCCGAATCGCTCCATTCGGGCACGGGGCGGACGCGCGGCCCCAGACGGCGCGAGCCACGGGCTCTGCCGTTTCGAGAGACAGCAAGCCCCGTTCGATTCGGCAGAGCTCGATTCGGCAGAGATGCGTCGACGGGCGCGGGCCAGCCAGTAGCGAGCGCAGAGAGCGAGCGCGCGGCGCCGAGGGGCGAAGAGCGACCCGGGCGCGGACTCGGATTGGGCGTCGGGCTCGGACTCGACGTCAGCGCCGGAACGTTCATCCGGGGCTCCGGCGCACGCGCGGTCGCAGTGCGCCCGCTGTCGACCTCGCAGCCGCTACGAGCCACTCCGCGGTCGCGTCGGACCGGGACGGCGCGAGTCACGAGCTCTCCCGTTCGAGAGCAAGTCCCGTTCGATTCGGCAGAGATCGGCGACGTCGACGCCGGATCGCTGCGTTCGGGCCCGGCCGGACGCGCGTTCCTCGAAGGCTGCTGGCTCGTCGAGCTCGCACGCCCACGAGGCCCTCGAGGCGCGGTCGAGGCGTTTCGGGCCCGCGATCGCGTCCGGCCGGTATGGCGCGCGCTACGAGCTCTGCCGTTTCGAGAGAGAGAGCGGCCGTTCGATTCGGCAGAGTTCGGCGACGTGCGAAGCGAGCGACGGCGGGTGCCCGAGGCGTCGAGTGGACCGGCGGGCCCGGGGAGGCACGGGGCCGTCGGCCTCGCGACCTCCCTGGGCGGGCGTGTCGGTGCGGTGAGCGGCTGGTGGGACCTGATTCGGCAGAGATGCCAGCGGATGCGCCGGGCGGCCGGGCGACGTATCCCGCGCTCATGAACGCCTCGATGTTCGTCGCCGGCTGGGACGACGTGCCGTGCCTCGGGCCGCTGTCCGAGCGCGTGCCGCCGGCGGCTCGCGTGACCCGGCCGCCGGAGGGCTTCGCGCATCACGGGGTCGGCGGCGACGCGCTCTCCACGGAGCTCGCACGCATGCTCGCGTGCCCGGAGCTGGAGCGCGCGGTGAGCGTCACCTTCGTGCCCTTCGCGCTCGACGGCGGGCTCCTGCGTCACGCGACCGACGAGGGCGAGCACCTCGCGATCGAGGCCGAGCGGCTGCGCGCCGCCTGGCCCGCGGAGCACGACGACGCCTACCGCCTCGCCGTCCAGGACGCGTGCCGGGCGGTGCGGCGCGGTGCGCCGACGGCGATGGAGCACGTGCTCTGGCTCGAGCACTTCCTCGTCGAGCGGCTCCTGCGGGTCGCCGCGCCGCTCGAGCTCCCGGTGCTCGTCGTCTGGCCAGAGCGCCGATCCCGACTGGAGCTCGAGCGGGCCCTCGATGGCGCGCTCGAGAGCTGGACCGGCTGACCCTCCCCGGTGCTACCGTGGGCGCATGCGTCGTCTGCTCGTCTTGACCCTCGTCACCCTCGTCGGCTGCGGTCAGTCCTTCGAGCGAGAGGACGCCGGGGAGCGCGAGGACGCGAGCGCGGACTCGGGGCCGGCCTCGACGTGCGCCCCGCGCGGGTGCGACGACGCGGGCGCGGAGCCTGGCTGCCGGTCCGACGCCGACTGCGACGTCGGCGTCTGCGATCTCTCGACCGCCCGATGCACGACCGGCTGCCGTCGCGGAGATCGCATCTCGATCGACATCCCGGCCCAGCGCGTCGAGGTGACGCTGGCGGTGAACGGCGCGCCGATCCCGGACGGGGAGGAAGGGGCTCTGCTCTTCTGGCGAGAGGACGCTCTGGACGCCGGCTCCGATCTCCCACTCGCCGAGCTCGGAGCAGGGCGGTCGGCCACCGTGACCTTGGCTCCGGGCCGGCACGTGGCGGTCATCGTCAGAGACGAAGCGACCGAGCTCGTGCCGCGAGGCTTCGTCGGGTACGTCGACGTCACCCCCGACCTCACCCGGCTCGCGCTCGACGTGCCGCTGCTCGAGCACGAGATCACGATCACCGTCGACGGCGCACCGACGCCGCGCTTCGGGGGCCGTCGCCATCTGGTGTTGAGCCCGGTCGAGGTCGCGATCGGCCTCAGCCACAGGCTCTACATCGACGGCGACACCGAGGGGACGGTCCGGATGCACGCCGTGCCCGGGACCTACCGGGTGGCGAGCTCGGGTCTCGGCGGCGCGCCGTTTCCGCTCGGCAGCCCCCTCCCCTTCACGGAGGTGACGCTCGATGGCTCGGCCACCATCGACATCCCGACCACTCACGCCGTCTTCGACGTCACCCTCGGCGGCGCGCCCCCGCCCCCGGAGCTCACCCTCGCCCTCGCCGCCTCCCCGGGCGTGTACGCGTCGTCCCTCACCGAGGTCTCGCACGACGCGGGGCGCGTGGAGGTCACGCTCCTCGAAGGCTCGACCGTGCAGATCGGCGTGCCCGGATCGGTGGGCTGCTTCGCGGCGACGACCGTGTCGGGCAGGGAGGCCCGCCAGGCGCTGAACCTGGACTGTGTGGTCCGGGAGCTCGCGGTCGGCCTCGATCCGCCGGCGGGCTGCCGCGCGCGCATTCGCTGGGGCGAAGAGCCTTGGCTGCATGGTTCCCATCTCGGCGAACCCCCGGAGGCGGTCTGGGTCGGCCCTCAGCGTCACCTGACGGGCACCCTCGAGGTCTTCGACTCCTGCGCGCGCGGAGCCGCGCTGATGGGACACGGCGCCGTCGTGGGGCCGTTCGACGTGAGCACCGACCGCCTCCACGAGCTCACGATCCCGGTCCGCGAGGCCACGCTGCACGCGGTGTTCGGGGGTACGCGGCAGCCCGCGCCCCGAGGCTGGCCGGTCCCCGCCTGGCTCGTCGGAGACGGGACCGGCCTGGGCGCGCTCCAGCCCCTGGACCAGCGAATGATCTACTTCGCGGATCGCCCCTGGACGGTCCACTATCTCGGTACGCCCGGGTACGCCGGATGGCCGGCGACGCCCGGCGTGGTCCACGTCGGGCCCCTGGCGACGGCGGACATCGAGATCGAGCTACCGAGGCGACTCGTGCACGTCGAAGTGACCCTCGGGGGACGCCCGTTTCCCCCGTGGGATCCAAGCGATCCCCCCTGGGAAGCCGGAAACTGGCCCTCCCATGTGAACGTGCGTGCGGGCTCCCCCGCCCATCCGGAGGCGAGCAGTTGGGGGCTGTACGAAGAGGACGGAAGCTCGCCCTATCCAACGGAGCGGTGGGTGCTCCCCGGCGAGTACCACCTGCAGTTCGACCACTTCGGAAGCTGGCCCATCAACGCGGCCGGGCCGCTGCCTCCCGCCGGCATCGACCTCGGCTGCTGGATCGTCGAGTAGCTACTCCTCGTCGGGCTTGCGCTCGGCGACGGGGGCCATGGAGCCGGAGTCCTTGATGCCGCGGGCCATGCGGAGGTACATCGCGGCCGCCTTGTTCTCGGGGTCGATCGAGAGCGCCTCGCGCCAGCGCTTCATCGCCTCGTCCTTCTTGTTCAAGGCGAGGAGCACGACGCCGAGCGCGACGTGCGCGGGCACGTAGCCGGCCTTGGCGGCGACCGCCTCCTCGAGCTCGAAGCGAGCCGCCTCGAGGTCGCCGGTCTGGCGGTAGAGGTTGGCGAGGCGCAGGCGAAGGTCGGCGAAGGTAGGGCAGAGCAGGATGGCCTTGCGGAGCTCGTGCATCGCGTCGGCGGGCATGCCGGCGTCGACGTAGGCCTGGGCGACCTCGGCGTGCAGGTTCGCGATCTTGCCCTTCACGAACGGGTCGAGCTGGCCGGGGGACTCCTCGCCCCGCGAGAGCGCGGCCTTGTAGATCTTCTTCGCCTCGTCGTAGCGGCCGAGGTCGTTGTAGGTGACGGCGAGGTTGAGCGCGGCTTCGGTGTAGTTCGGGTTGATCTTCAGGGACTCCTCGAAGCAGCCCTGCGCCTCCTCGAACCGACCGCGATCGTGATGGATCACGCCCATCATGTTGTAGACGTCCGCGAACTTCACCTCGTCGCGCTCGAGGACCTGGCGGAAGTAGTGCTCCGCCTTGTCGAACTCGCGCTTCTCGTAGTGCTCGCGACCCAACGACAACAGCTGCTTGGTGCGTTCGTCCATGCGAGCCCCATGGTATCGGGCCGCGCGCGGCCGCGGCAACATCGGAGCCATTTGGCCTTCGGCCGGACGAGCCTAGGGATCGGGGTGGAGGACCGATGCGAGACGTTTCCCGAAGCGCGCGTCGGGCCCTGGCGTGCGTCCTGTGGGCCGGCACCGCGATGGTCGGTTGCGCTCACGGGGAGGCCTCGCCGGGTCCCGCCGCGGCCCTGGCCGCCGATGGCTCCCACGAGCACGGCGGCACCTACTCTTCGTCCACGGACGACAGCGATCTGCCCGACACCGGCGATCCGTGGGCCGAGCAGCTCGGCGACGCCGAGGTCGAGGCCACGCTCGAGGGCACCGCGGTGCTCTGGACCCGCGAGCCCGAGGAGGCGACGCCGCCCGACGATCCGCACGATCGCTACGTGGCGGTGAGCCCTCGGTTCCCGGCGGGGACGCTCGTCCGGGTGACCCGGATGGACGACGGCCGCTCGGTGACGGTGCAGGTGCGGCGCCAGGAGGAGCTGCCGTTCGGGCTCATCGCGCTGTCGGAGCAGGCGGCGCGCCACCTCGGCGTGCAGGACCGGACCGAGCTGCCGGCCCGGATCGAGGTCCTGGTCGCTCCCTCGGCGCAGCTCGAGTGATGCGCAAGCTCCGCAGCTTCGCGCTGGCGATCGTGGTGGCCGGGGCGCTCGCCGCCCTCGTGTGGCTGACCCACGAGGCGATCGGCCTGGTGGCGGCGCTCGGCGTCGCCCTCGTCGCCGTGGTCGGGCTGCAGCGCCTCTTCGGGCGGCCGAGGCGGAAGAGCTAGCCCTCGAAGCGGCGGAGGAACTCCTGCGCCTGCTCGCTGTAGCCGCTCTCGGGGAAGCGATCGATCAGCTCCTCGAAGGTGCGGCGGGCGTCGCGGACCTCGCGCATGTGCAGGTACACGCGGCCGAGCAGGAGCAGGGCCTGGGGCTCGATGCCGCTGCCCTCGTAGACGTCGAGCAGGCGGCGGAGCCGACCGACCGCGGCCATCGGCTGGTCGCGCCCCAGGTAGAACTCGGCCACGTAGAGCTCGTGCCGGGCGAGCAGCGAGAGGGCGTCGCGGACCATCTCGCGGGCCCGCTCGACGTGCTCGCTCTCGGGGTGGTCGAGCACGAAGCGGCGCAGCTGGCGCAGCGCGTTGCGGGTCGCCGCCTGGTCCCGCTCCTGGGGCGGCGGGGACAGGAAGAACTCGCTCGGGATCTGCCGGAAGTAGGACTCGGCGATCTTGAACTCCGCGTAGGGCACGTCGGCGTGGGCCGGGCGGTGCCGCACGAAGGAGCGGTAGGCGCGGATCGCCTCCGTGTAGTGGTTCTGGACCAGGTGACAGTCGGCGATGCGCAGCTCGGAGAGGGCGGCGTAGCGGCTGTAGGGGTACTCGCGCCGGATCCGGCGGAAGAGCGGATCGGCGGTCAGGCAGTCCCGGTCCTCGAAGGCCCGGCGCGCGTTCTCGTAGGAGCGGCGCGCGTTCTCGCCGTAGCTGAGGGCCTCGCGCGGACGGTTCCCGCCGCACCCGATCGCGCCGAGCGCGAGGAGGGCGAAGAGGCCGGCGCCGAGGAGGAGTCGAGTCACGGCCGCGAAGCTAGCCCGGCACCCCTCGGGGGGCAACGCGCGGGAGAGGAGAGGGGGTGGGACCGCGATCGCGAGGGTTCACGCTCGTGGGGGGAACGAGCAGGGGTTCGCGACCGCGATCCGCCCGCGCCCAGCATGTCCCATCGCGAGGACAGTCGGAGCGGTCCGAATCGTACGCCGTACGATTCCGGCTCAGAAGCAGACCTGGGGGAAGACGTAGGTGCGGCTCCCGTGGCGCTCGCACTCCTCGCGCTCGTCGTCGACCTCGAGGCAATCGCAGCCCTCGCAGCCCGCGGGGAGCTCCTCGCACCGCGAGACCTGGCCGCCGGCCGGGCCGCACTCGGATCGGCAGTACTGCCCGTCGCCGCAGACCTCGCTGCCGCACTCGTGCTCGCACTCGATCGGAGGACAGGGGGCGTCGACCCAGCGGCCGTCCTCGCAGGTCATCGGGCCCCACTCGCCCGGGCCCGGACAGCAGGTGCCGCAGCTCGCGCCCTCCTCCACGCAGCGGCTCCCGAGGCGGGGCTCGATCTCGCACCAGCACGCCGGGTCGGGGGAGGCCACCAGGCAGTCCCACCGACCGCCTTCGCAGGTGCAGAAGAGGTTGGTCCCGCAGCCCCCGTCCCCGGCGCGGCAGGTGGCGCCCTCGTCGGTGCAGCGGTTGTCGGGGTGCTCTCGCTCGTAGGGGCGGACGGTGTCGGGGCAGACTCCGTCGTCGCAGCTCCAGGCCGCCCCGACGCACTCGCAGCCGGGTCCGGGCGGCGGGCCGACGCAGCCGGGCGGGCAGCTCTCCGCGTCGCGGGTCCCTCCGGGGCAACGCCAGACGCCGTCCTCGCAGACGGGGGAGTGACCCACGTCGCTGCCGCACAGGTCGACGCAGAACAGGTCCGGGTCGCCCGCGCAGGACGCGCCGTCGAGCGGGCGGCCGGCGTCCGGGCCCGTGCCGTGAGAGCTCGAGCAGCCGGCGAGCAGGAGACAAGACAAGACGAGTCGTCGCATGGGCGCGCCCTCAGGCAGCGGCCGTGCCATCGCACCCACAGGGGCCGACATGTCCGGCGACGCGCCACCCTGTGCCAGCCCTCGACGCGGGCGCGACGGGATGGTTCGCTCGCGGGATGCGGTGGCTCGTCCTCGGCCTGCTCCTCCTCGCGCCCGCGCCCGCCGCGGCGCATGGCCGCGAGCCCTTCGTCGGGCGCATCGCGCTGGACCCCGGCTCGGGCGCGCTCGTGGCCCGGGCGACCTGGGGGCTGGTGCTCACCGACGACGGCGACGACTGGCGCTGGGTCTGCGCGGCGGCGATGGGCACGCTGCCGACCCGAGAGGACCCGCCCCTCGTCCTGGCCTCGGACGGCGCGATCGTGGTCGGCAACATCGCCGGGATCTGGCGCAGCCAGGGCGGCCGCTGCGGCTTCGAGCGCGCCTACGACGCCGCCTCCGTCATCGACCTCGACGCGCGCCCGAGCGCCCCCGACGAGCTCTACGCCCTCGTCAGCGACGGCGTCGACCACCTCGAGCGCAGCGAGGACGGCGGGCGGACCTGGGCGCGGATCGCGACCCGCCCGGAGGGCACGGTGATGGAGCGGCTGCGCCTCGCCCCGAGCGACCCCGAGGTCGTCTACCTGAGCGGGGTGCGGCTCGCCGACGCGTCCACGCCACGGGCGGTGGGCGTGCATCGCTCGAGCGACGGCGGCCGCTCGTTCACCGGCTGGGAGATCCCGCTCCTCGAGGGCGAGCGCAACGCCCGGCTCCTCGCGATCGATCCGACCGACCCCGATCGGCTGCTCGTGCATCTGACCCGGCGGGCGGTCGACGGCCGCCCCGAGCGGGTGCTGCTCAGCGAGGACGGCGGGCGCTCCTTCGCCCTCGTGCTCGAGGGCCTCGCGGTCGCCGACGCGGCGTTCTCGGCGGACGGCGCGCGCGCCTGGGTCGCCCTGCGCGCGTCCGAGGGCCTGCACCGGAGCGACGACGGCGGACGCACCTTCACCCTCGCGCACGAGGGCGACTTCCCGTGCGTCACCGCCTCTGGTGACACGCTCTGGGTCTGCGTGGACGAGACCCGGGACGGCTACGCCGTGGGGCGCTCGACCGACGGCGGCGACACCGTGACGCCGGTCCTCCGCTTCGACGACGTGCGCCGCCTGCCCGACTGCCCGACGTGCAGCGAGGTCGCCTACGTCTGCCCCGCCTGGTACCCGGACCTCGCCTTCGACCTCGGCCACGAGGGCGCGGAGGCGCCCGACGGCGGCGTGACCGGCGCGCCCCGCGACGTCTCCCCGCCGGCGGCGTGCGTCGACGGAGGGCCCGAGCCGCCGTCGCCCTCCGAGGGCTGCGGCTGCCGCGCGGCCGGCGGCGCGTCCACGCCCTGGCTGGCGCTGCTGCTCCTCAGCGCAGCTGGGCTGCGATCGCGTCGCGCTCGCCGTCGTCGAGCGTGAACGAGAAGATGTCGAGGTCCTCGCGCATGTGGGCCTCGGAGGTCGTGCCGATCAGGGGCACCACGCCGAGCTGGGTCAGCGCGCGATAGAAGATCTGCGCGGGCGTGCGCCGGTGCGCCGCCGCGGCCGCCGTGATCGGCCCGCCCTCGAGCAGATGCGGGTTCGCGGTCAGGGTCCAGAAACTCTGGTAGGCGACGCCGCGCTCGCGGCAGATCGCGCGCAGCTCCACGTCGTAGCCGCTCTCGCGGTAGAGGCGGTTCTGCAGCACCGCCGGCTTGACCCGCGCCGCCGCCCAGAGCTGCTCGAAGACCTCGGGCCGATAGCAGTTCGAGATCCCGAGCTGGCGGACCCGCCCCTCGTCGTGCGCCGCCTCCATCGCGCGCCAGGCGGTGAGCGTGTCCTCCGCCCGGGCCATCGGCGAGTGCAGCACGAGCGAGTCGAGGCGGCCGACCATGAGGTTCGCGAGGGAGCGGTCGACCGACTGGGTCACCTGCGCGGCGAGCGGGGCCGCGGCGTCGTAGGGCACGCGGGCCGGGTCCTGGCCGGGCAGCGGCGTGAACTTCGTCTGCACGTAGATCGAGTCCCGCGCGATCCCGTCGCCGAGCGCGCTCATGAGGCCCCGCCCGACGCCGGCCTCGTCGTAGTGCTTGGGCTGGCAGGCGGTGTCGACCCCGCGGAAGCCGGACGCGAGCGCCGTCGCCACCAGCTCCGCCGTGCGCTCCTTCTTCCACGCCGTCCCGTAGACGATGGCGGGCATCGTCACGCCCGCGTGGGTGGTCACCGTGTCGCTCACCCCGCGACTCTACCCCACGGGAATGCGCGAGCGGCTCCGGACGGTACCGCTCGACGACATGCGCCCCTGGCTCCTGCTCGTCTCGCTCTCCGCCTGCGCGCCGCCGCTGACCCAGCCGCCGGCCGCCGCGCCGACCGTCGAGACGGAGATCCCGCACCCGGAGGTGAGGGCTCACCGCGCGCCCGCGCCGCTGTCGGGGGGCAGCCTCGCGCTCACGCCGGACGGCCGGATGGCGATCGCGGCCGATCCGGATCGCGACGTCGTGTGGCGCGTCGACCTCGAGGGCGAGGCGCTGGAGGTCCTCGAGCCGGTGTGGCTGGACCCGGGGGACCGCCCGGGCCGCGTGGTCGTCGACGACGTCGGCGTCGCGCACGTCACCCTGCGCGGAGCCGCGGCGGTCGTGTCCTTCGCGACCGGTCGGCCTCGCCCCCGGCGGCGCGCCGTCTGTCCGTCGCCCACCGGACTGGCGTTCGAGGGAGACGTGCTGCACGTGGCGTGCGCGGGGGGCGACCTGGTGACCCTCGACCCGCGCGGCGGCCGGCGCACGCGCGAGCTCCGGGGCGATCTCCGCGACGTCGGGGCCGGCGCCGAGGGCGTCTGGGTGTCCCGCTTCCGGAGCGCGGAGCTGGTGCGGGTCTCGAGCGCCCGCGCCGTGTCCACGACCCCGCCGGACCGGCGCGGACCGGTGGGCGACGTCGACGACCTCGGGTTCAACTCCCACGCCTTCGACCTGAGCCCCCGACCCGCCCGGGGTTTCGTGTATGGTGCTTGTCACCCCCCTAGGCAGTCCCTGAACCAGCACCCAAGATGGGCAATCGGACGCACCTCTACATCGACCGGCTCCACTTCCAGTGGCGCAACCAGCTTCCGTCCTTCCTCACCTTCCTCTTCAAGCCCGGCGATCTCTACACCGAACCCGCCGAACTTGGAGAGGATGACGAGGACGAGTGGTACGAAGAGGTTGGCTTCCGGACATCCTGTCGTAGCTCGCTGGAAGCCTTGGACCGCCAGGGCTACACCGTAGACTTCTTCTCCGAGATCTACGACTTCTTCAAGGACGAGCTTGAGGATGGATACCGGGACTGCCTCGAAGAGGAGATAGCGAGGTCGAAGAACTACTCCCTCGAGCCGGCGGAATACGCGAAGCTGGCGGAGGAGCACATCGGTCGGTTTCCCGTCCTCGACGCTCGCCAGCAGCTTGTCGACTTCTCGAAGTTCATCGGAGCCTTGTATGCACCGGGGCTGACGTCCGCCCCGTTCGACAAGCCCTACCGATTGGACGGCGGGGACGGATCCGTTATCGAGATCCAGGCCGACGAGTTCATTCACGGCGGCGTCGGCGGAGGTACCACGAGCCACTACGTCGACTTCGAGTCACTCCAGATGTACCTGCTGGACCGACACATCGAGTTTCCACCCTCGATCCTAACGGTAGCGCAGATGTTCGAAGAACACTTCCTGTGGGAGTACCCCGAGGTCATCTCACTGATGTTTACTCGTCTCGTGCTGGAATCAGCCTCACCAGATGCAGAGATCCGCCTTGAGGTGAGGGACTTCATCGAGGATCTGGATGAAGCCCGACAGCTCCACACGACGTCCGCACGCGCCCTCGCAGAGAAGCTCCATCTTTACAACCGAGCGTTCGGGAAACTGGTGGCAACCGAGGTGGATCCGCGCAACGCGTATATACGCGCCGAAGTCAACAGGCTGCTCGCAGAGTGCGATCAAGCAACCACGAACGCCGCAAAGGGACGGAAGCTGGAGCTGCTCATCGAGACGCTCTTCTCCATCCCAGATGAACTTCAGGTGGAGGAGAAGCGCCTGAATACCGGCGACGAGGAGATTGACCTAACAATTCGCAACAATGTGCAGAGACCGTTCTGGATCGGACTTCGCTCTCCCCTTCTTTTCGTGGAGTGCAAGAACTGGACGTCGCGCGTTGGGTCCGCGGAAGTTCGCGACTTCGAAACCAAGGTGAGAAACCATCACGCGATGACCCGCCTTGGTTTCTTCGTGGGACTCAACGGATTCACCTCGGAAGCGGCGAACAGCCTCCGAAGGGTCGGGCGCGAGGACTACCACATCGTACTGATCGACCGCGCTGACATTTCCGCATACCTGAACTCAAATGAGGACGTTCTGCCGTGGCTCGAGAGGTGCGCCTCTCGCCTCTACTGAGGCGCCACGAACGAGGCCCCGTGAGTGAAGAAACGAGTGGCGCGCGACGACTCTAAACCAAAGACAGTAGAGACACTCGCCAAGCGCGTCGGCCATTGTTGCTCAAACCCTGAATGTTAGAAACCGACCGCCGGGTCCCGGACGTAGGCCGACAATCATGTGAACATCGGTGTGGCTGCATCTAACTACACGGCCTCCGAAGGTGGCCCGAGATGCAACTCCTTGATGACACCGGAAGAGCACTCGTCGATCGAGAATGGAACCTGGCTGTGTCAGAACCATGCGAAGTTGCTCGACAGCGAGGGGTCGGCCTTCCCAGAGGAGTTGTTGCGCAGGTAGAAAGCAGAAGCCGAGGAGACAGCGCGGCAGGCCGTCAGCGGGGAGCCCGCTGCCGGCGCGGGCTCCGACGACTGGAACCGCAAGGCCAGGACTACGAAACAGGCGCATGCCGCGGAACAGGCGTGTACCGCCGGACTCACGGCGCTGGACGCAATCGCGATGATCACTTCTCCCGCCGTGATGAGGGCAACAGCACCGGCCGAAGTGGAAACCGACAGCGAGAAGGGCGAAGCGTTCGTATCAGAATGCGAGCGAAGGCAGCGTCGCAAGGAGAAGTCGCGTCTCGACTTGATCGAGGATCTCAAATGAGCGGTGGAAGTCGGCTGGGGAGGTGCTATCGGGGCTGACCCATGCCTACGACCAAGCGGAGGTTCCTCTGGCAGGAACGAGGCACCAGTCTGTACGGGGAGAGCCAAAAGAGGGCTCTCCTCACCCATTCGTGGGTCACGGTCGTGCAGGAAGAGGGGGGCAGAGCCCACCGAGCTTGAGCATCGCAAGGGCGATCAGGGGCGCATGAGAGTGGAAGCCGAAGGCGAGCCGGGTGAGG
>Ga0310345_10000272_pt1 | contig 91113 bp, 79 predicted proteins | sample HC15DNA20500_MG_FD_204667 | JGI IMG/M metagenome (GOLD analysis project Ga0310345, IMG submission 204667) | Marine microbial communities from station ALOHA, North Pacific Subtropical Gyre - HC15-DNA-20-500_MG | ecosystem: Environmental > Aquatic > Marine > Oceanic | place: Pacific Ocean: North... | reverse complement strand
TAGAGATTAATTTAATACCACCCATAGATGATTCTATTTGAATAGCATCTGGATTATTTTCAGTAGATTTTAAATTTATTGAACCACCATTATTTATAATATCAATATCTCTTCCTGCTTCACCTTGAGCTTGAATTAAAATACCACTACCAGATGTCGTTGTTTTTATTTTAATTGCTTGTGCTTGATTTAACGTCGAAGTTAAATTTATGTAATTTGTAGTAGAAACATCAATATCATTATTTGCTGTAATATCAACTCCACCAGCAGTAGCATTTAATGTTATTGCATCAGCAATTGCTTCAGTTGCTTGAATATGGACGGAACCACCTGTATTTTTAATGTCAATATCTTGTTCTGCTTCACCATTAGATAAAATATCAATTCCACCCAAAGAAGAATTTATAACAATCGCATCTGGGACATTCTCTGTAGATGTAATATTAACTGAAGAACCTGTAGCTTCTATATCAATATCTTCACCTGCTGTACCATTAGCTGTAATATCAATACCACCAGTAACAGATGTAATATTAATAGAATCGGTAGCATTTTCATAAGCAATTAAATTAATTGATGTTGTAGAAAGTAAATCAATATCATCATCAGTTGTAGTACCATTAGCAATTAAACCAATACCACCTTGACTTGCTCTAATAACAATCGCATCTGCTACATCTTCTGTGGCAATTATATTAATAGAAGAACCACCAGCAGTAATATCAATATCTTCACCTGAAGTTCCTGTACAACCAATATCAATACCACCTTGGGTTGCTTTTAACTTAATTGCTTTAGGATCACTTTCGTGGGCGATTATATTAATTGATTGAGAACAAGTTATATTAATATCATTGGCATCAGGAACTGTTCCTTGAGATGTAATATCAATTCCTTTTGTTGATGTAATATACATATCTGAACCATTATCAGTAATAAATGAAGTAGCATATATATCTTTGATTTGAATATCGCCATATGAACCTGAATATACTTCTGCTGTATTTGTTCCATCTGGAATATAAATTAATCTTTGGTCATTTCTTCTAAAACCAAAGAAACCTGTTTTTGCTGCAGCATTATGCCAAGCAAATTCAATTCCTCTATCTTTAGCATCGTTATTTGTAGGATTATCTACACCACCTAATCTAATAATTGGATCATCTGTAACAACAACCGTTGTATTTCTAATAATTTGTTGTCCTGATACTTCAAAATCACCATAAATAAATAATTTATCATCACTTTTATCCCAAAACAATTTCTTTGTATTTTGAGAACCTTTAAAAACTACATCAGCATCAAGATTAATTGTACTATTTGCTGTAATATCTAAATTATTACCATCACTTGTTAATTCTTCTGTTGTTCCTAATTTGATTTTTCTACTTACTGGAATTGAAATATCTTGAGTTGTTACAATATTAGTACAATGAATATCACCCAAAATATCAAGTTTTACAGTTGGATTTGTTTTTCCAATACCAACATTGCCACTATCTGTAATTATCATTCTTTCAGCACCTGCTGTATAAAATCTTAATTTATCTTCATCAGCAGATGCTTCTGCTAAAATCTTTGTATCTTGATCTATATCAATTACTCCACCTAAAGAACCCCAAGCATCTCCGGCACCATAACCTTCAAATTGATCTAAACTAGCATTATATCTTATATAACCTTTTACAGGATTTGTTGGTCTTTGGGCTGTTGTTCCTTTTGGTAATTTATAAGAATCTGTTCTATCTGTATCTAAAGAAACTGCTGGATTAGTCTTTCCAATTCCAATATTATTATTTGTATGAATAACACCACTAACATCTAATTGTGTTGATGGTGTAGTATTATTAATACCAACATTACCACCACCAGATACTGTCATTTTAGAAGCATTATTTGCTCCTAAATGTAATGAGAAGTTTCCTGTATTTAATACATAAGCATCTTGATTTGTATTTCTTTGAATATACATAAAACCAGTAGCATTAGCATCCGCAATTCTTATATTTGGAGTAAAATTTGCTGTAAATTGATCTGTTGAATAAACATCTAATATATAACCAGGTGTTGTTTTATTGATACCAATTTTACCATTATTCATTATTCTCATTCTCTCATTTCCAGCTGTATAAAACCATAATTCATCATTATCTACCGCGGCGGCGGATTCCGCTTTAATATAAGTATCTTGATCTACATCAATTACACCTCCAAGAGAACCCCATTGATTTCCAGAACCAAAACCTTCAAATGTTTCTAAAGTTGTGTTGTATCTAATATAACCTTTTTCTGAAGATGCTGGTCTTTGACCTGTTGAACCAGATGGTAATTTATAAGAATCTGCTCTATTTGTATAAAGTGAAATTTGAGGATTTGTAACACCAATACCAATATTAGCATTTGTAAAAATATCTCCTCTTACATCTAATTTTGCTTGTGGTACCCCAGTAACATTACCAACTAAAACAGAACCATCTACTGTCATATGAACTGTCTTATTACCAATTCCATGAATTCCAAATGTTGATATAGCATTACTACCACTATAAGCAATATTTGCTTGATCGGTAGAACTATTAGTTGAACTTCCTTGATCTAATTGCCAAGCACTATTTGAACCAAACATTACATCACCAACAATATCTAACTCTTTTTGTGGAACTGATTTACCAATACCTACTCTACCATTTGTATCTATTATCATTTTTTCAGTACCTGTTGTATAAAATCTAATTTTATCTTCATCAGAATTTGCTTCTGTTGTAATTTTTGTATCATTATCTGTATCAGACATTGTTCCACCTGGACTAATAAAATTCCAAGTTGTTCCATCATATCCTTCTAATAAACCTGTTTGACTATTAAATCTAAAGTAACCTGCTTGCGGATTTGATGGTCTTTGTGCTGTTGTTCCTTTTGGTAAAAGCATTGAATCTGTTCCTCCTATTTCTAATGAAACAACCGGACTAGACTTTTGAATACCTACATTATTTCTTAAATATACATCACCATTAACATCTAATTTTTGAAGAGGAGTATTTATACCAATTCCAACTTTACCACTAGAATCAATTGATAATCTATAACCACTATTATCTGCAATACTAAAACCAGCAGCTGGTGTATCAGTTCCTGTTGCCCCTGCTCTAATAAACCAAGTACCACCACCAGCAGCATTATTTTTCAAACGAATCGCAGCAGATAAACCATTTGTTGTACTATCACTACCAAATACATCAAATTTCGCAGCAGAAACAGTAGTTCCAATACCAACATAACCACTACTAAATATTCTCATACGCTCAACACCATTTGTCCCAAATCTCATATCTTTATTCTCATTTTGCCATAAAAAGAAATGTTTGTCTACATCTATTCCAAATATAACACCATCACTAGATGTTGTTCCAGTATTAGTATTTGTTAATGTAAATATATTTCCATTAGTTGCAGAATGGACGTGGAGTGATGTATGCGGAATATTAGTTCCAATACCAACTTTACCATCATTCAAAATTCTAACTTTTTCTGTATTATTTGTTTTAAATATAATATCATTATCAATTATCTGATTTACATAAAAATTATTATCTGTTGAACCTAAATATCCAATATTTGCTTTTACACCACCAGCATACATATCTGGATAAAATTCAAAGAAACAATGGTTTGTTCCTTCTAATGCTAATATACTTCCATTTCCTTTAACATGTAATGTTTTTTGTGGAGAAGCAATTCCAACTCCAATACTTGTAGCATGAATATTAGAACATTCAATATTTCCTGTTTGGACATCTGCTAATGTAAAACCAGTTCCTGTAATATCAACAGAAGAAGCACCTGGTGCTATTTCTAATGCTGTAAAGAACTTAAATTTATTATCACTAGCATCTCTAAATAAACCAGCATATTTTGTTCCACTACTAATATATTTACCATACATACCAATATCAAGAGTATCATCTGAAGTATTTGCTGCGAATTGAAGTAAAGAATCTTCAGCAATAATTTCGTTCACATTAATAGTTGTAGTTGTACCATTAACTGTCAAATTACCAGCAACAATAACATCACCACCAACATCTAATAAAGCACTTGGATTTGTAATTCCAATACCAACAAATCCATTATTCATAATTCTCATTCTTTCAATCGCATTTGTATAAAACCATAATTCATCATTATCAACACCAGCAGCAGATTCCGCTTTAATATATGTATCTTGATCTACATCAATTACACCACCCAAAGAACCCCAAGAATTTCCAGCACCAAATCCTTCAAATTGGTCTGTTGTTGTATTATATCTAATATAACCTTTATGACCTACAGCATTTGCAGTTGGTCTTTGAACTGTTGTTCCTTTTGGAATTTTTAAAGCATCTGTATAATTAATATGGACGGAAACATCTGGATTAGATATTCCAATACCAAATTTACCATCATTCTTTACTATCATTCTTTCATTTCCATCTGTATAAAACCATAATTCATCATTATCATTACCAGCAGCAGATTCTGCTTTAATATAAGTATCTTGATCTACATCAATTACACCACCAAGAGAACCCCATGCTGGACCAGCACCAAATCCTTCAAATTGATCTGTTGTTGTATTATATCTAATATAACCTTTATGATCTACTGTAGTTGCGGTTGGTCTTTGAACTGTTGTTCCTTTTGGTATTTTTAAAGCATCTGTATAATTAATATGAAGAGCAACTTTAGGATCATTTGTAGCAATACCAACTCTACCAGAACTATTAATAAACATTCTTTGACCTGAATTTACATTTACTGATAAATCATTTCCTGTAGTTATTATTTTCTGTCCATCACCACCAAAAGTTAAACCTACATTATTTGGAATATTAACATTTGCCCCAGCAGTTAAATTAATATCTGAAGATGCTTGACTTGTTTGGAATGTTATATCCAATTTAGAAGTTAATCCTAAACCACCATTTGGTGCTATAATATTAATTGCATCTATAATACTTTCATCTCCTTGGATATTTATTGAAGTACTAGATTTAATATCTATATCATCATTTACTGTTGTTCCAGAAGAAGTTATATTAATACCACCAGCACTTGCTGTAATATTAATCGCATCTGGTTGATCCTCATTTGCTGTAATATTAATTGATGTATTAGATTCAATATCAATATCATCACCTGTTGTTGTTCCGTTGGAAAATATATCAATACCACCAGCAGTTGCCTTAATTGTTATCGCATCATCAATATCTTCAGTTGCTTGAATATGAATTGAACCTCCTGTATTTGTAATATCAATGTCTTGATCTATACTTCCTGTAGCAGTAATATTAATACCACCAGTTGTTGCATTTAAAGTAATAGCATCACCAACATCTTCGGTAGATTTAATATTAATAGATGAACCAGTTGCTGTAATATCAATATCTTCACCAGCAGTTCCTACAGCATTAATATCAATACCACCAGCAGTTGATTTTATTGTTATCGCATCAGGAACATTCTCATTTGCTTGTAAATTGATAGATGTTGTTGAAGTAATATTAATATCATCACCAACTGTATTACCAAATGATGTGATATTAATACCACCTTGTGTTGCTGTCATTGTAATAGCATCCGGTGTATCTTCAGTTGCTTTAATATTTACTGATGACCCAGTAGCTGTAATATCAATATCTTCACCAGCAGTTCCAATCGTATCAATATCAATACCACCATTACTTGCTTTTATTGTTATCGCATCGGTAACATTTTCATTAGATAATAAATTTATGGAACTAGTAGAAGTAATATCAATATTATCTCCAGCAGTAATATCAATGCCACCTTGTGTTGTTGTCATTGTAATAGCATCAGCAATATCTTCTGTTGATTTCAAATTAATAGATGAACCAGTTGCTGTAATATCAATATCTTCACCAGCAGTTCCAATAGCATCAATATCAATACCACCAGAACTTGCTTTAATTTTAATAGCATCAGTAACATTTTCATTAGCAGTAAGATTAATTGAAGTAGTAGAAATAATATCAATATCATCACCACTAGTAATATCAATACCACCTTGAGTTGCTTTTATTGTTATCGCATCAGCAATATCTTCATTTGCTTCTATATTAACAGATGTAATTGCTTTAATATCAATATCATCCCCAGTTGATACTCCAGAAGAAGTAATATTAATACCACCTTGTGTTGCTGTAATTGTTATTGCATCTGGAATATCTTCGGTAGATTGAATATTAATAGAAGAACCAGTTGCTGTAATATCAATATCTTCACCAGCAGTTCCTACAGCATCAATATCAATACCACCAGCGGTAGTTTTTATTACAATTGCATCAGCAATATTTTCATTTGCTATTAAATTTATTGAAGTAGTAGAAGTAATATCAATATCATCATCTGCTGTATTTCCAGAAGAAGTAATATTAATACCACCTTGTGTTGCTGTCATTGTTATTGCATCTGGAATATCTTCGGTAGATTGAATATTAATAGAAGAACCAGTTGCTGTAATATCAATATCTTCCCCAGCAGTTCCTACAGCATCAATATCAATACCACCGTGGGTTGCTTTAATTGTAATAGCATCAGTTACATTTTCAGTTGCTGTAATATTAACAGATGAACCAGTTGCTGTAATATCAATATCTTCTCCAGCAGTTCCAATAGCATCAATATCAATACCACCAGTAGTTGCTTTAATTGTTATAGCATCAGTCGTATTTTCATTTGCTTCAATATTAATAGATGTTGTTGCTTTAATATCAATATCATCTCCAGTCGATTCTCCAGAAGAAGTTATATTAATACCACCTTGAGTTGCTGTTAATGTAATCGCATCAGCAATATCTTCAGTTGATTTCAAATTAATAGATGAACCAGTTGCTGTAATATCAATATCATCTCCGGCAATTCCAATAGCATCAATATCAATACCACCTGTTGTTGTTTTTATAGTAATTGCATCTGGTATATCTTCTGTTGCTGTAATATTAACAGATGAACCAGTTGCTGTAATATCAATATCTTCTCCAGCAATTCCAATAGCATCAATATCAATACCACCAGCAGTTGCTTTTATTGTTATCGCATCAGGAATATTTTCATTTGCTTCTAAATTAATAGATGTTGTTGCTTTAATATCAATATCATCTCCAGCTGATACTCCAGAAGAAGTTATATTAATACCACCTTGAGTTGCTGTTAATGTAATCGCATCAGCAATATCTTCAGTTGATTTCAAATTAATAGATGAACCAGTTGCTGTAATATCAATATCTTCACCAGCAATTCCAATAGCACTAATATCTATACCACCAGCAGTTGCTTTTATTGTAATAGCATCAGTTACATTTTCATTTGCTTCAAGATTAATAGATGTTGTTGCTTTAATATCAATATCATCTCCAGCCGATACTCCAGAAGAAGTTATATTAATACCACCTTGAGTTGCTGTTAATGTAATCGCATCTGCTACATCTTCTGTAGATATTAAATTAATAGAAGAACTATCAGCACGAATATCAATATCTTCACCAGCAGTTCCAGTACAACCAATGTCTATACCACCTTGTGTTGCTTGAATTTTAATAGCATCTACAAAATTTCCGTGTGATTCTAGAGTAAAATATGTTTGGGCGTCAATATCAATACCTCCATTAACTGATTTAAAAATTAATGCTTCATCTACTGGTTTAACAGAAGAAAGTGTTAAAGTACCATCATTAGTTTGAATAGAAATTGCTTCTTGTGTAATAAAATCAATAGATTTGGATTGAATAGAAACAGCTGCTATTGGATTACCAACGTTAATATCTCTTGCTCCTGTTGTACCAATATTAATATCTGTTGTTTTAAAATCAGTTCCAATATTAATCGCACCACTATTAGCATTAATATCAATTGTTTTTTCAGTTTGTATATCTAAACCACCTCCAACTGCATTTATTACAATTGAATCATTTATCCCTTCATTAGAAGTTAAATTAATAGATGTAGTAGAAGTAATATCAATATCATCACCAGCAGTATCACCAGAAGATACTATATCAATACCACCAGTAGTTGCATTAATTGTTATTGCATTATTAACATCTTCAGTTGCTTGAATATGAATTGATCCTCCTGTATTAGTAATATCAATATCTTGACCGATAGTTCCTACAGCATTAATATCAATACCACCAGCAGTTGCTTTTATTGTTATCGCATCAGGAACATCTTCATTTGCTTCAATATTAATAGATGTTATTGCTTTAATATCAATATCATCATCAGCAGTATTACCAGAAGAAGTAATATCAATACCACCAGCAGTAGCATTAATAGTAATAGCATCACTAGTATTTTCATTAACAGTTAAATTAAATGATTGTGCAACCGTAACATTCATATCATCATTATCAGGTATTGTTCCTTGGGCTGTAATATCAATACCTTTTGTTGATGTTAATTTCATATCTAATCCATTATCTGTTATAAACGAAGTAGCATATAAATCTTTTATTTCAACATCACCATAATTTCCAGAAAATATTTCACCAGTATTTGTCCCATCTGGAACATAAATTAATCTTTTATCTGTATTTCTAAAACCAAAGAAACCTGTTTTAGAAGAATTATCATACCAAGCAAATTCAATACCTCTATCTAAAGCATCATTACTAGTTGGGGAATTAACGCCACCAAGTCTAATAATTGGATCATCTGTTGTAACTGTTTCGGTATTTCTTATAATTTGTTGTCCAGATATTTCAAAATCACCAAAAATAAATAATTTATTTTGACTTTGATCCCAAAAAACTTTCTTTGTACTTGTTGTTCCGTTAAAAATAACATCTGTATCTAAATAGATTGTATCATTAGCATCAATTGTTAAATTTGTTCCATCACTAACTATTTTTTGATTTGTATTAGCAAAATGTAATGGAACATTTGTTGGAATATTAATAGATGTTCCTGCAGTTAAATCAATTTTTTGAGTAGCTGTTACAACAATATCATTTGTGGCTGTTAAATTAATAGATTTAGTTGATTCTATATCAATATTATCACCAATATCAGTTCCTAAACTTATAATATCAATTCCACCAGCAGTTGCTTTTATTGTTATCGCATCATTAACATCTTCATTTGCTTCTATATTAACAGATGTAGTTGCTTTAATATCAATATCATCATCTGCTGTATTTCCAGAGGAAGTAATATTAATACCACCTTGTGTTGCTGTAATTGTAATAGCATCAGCAATATCTTCTGTAGATGTTACATTAACAGATGAACCAGTAGCAGTAATATCAATATCTTCTCCAGCAGTTCCAATAGCATCAATATCAATACCACCAGCAGTTGCTTTTATTGTAATAGCATCAGTTACATTTTCATTTGCTTCAAGATTAATAGATGTTATTGCTTTAATATCAATATCATCTCCAGCAGTATTACCTGATGAAATTATATCAATTCCACCAGCACTTGCCTTAATACTAATTGCATCTAAAACATCTTCGTTTGATAAAAGTTTGATTGATCGTGTTGCTGTAATATTAATATCATCATTTTCGTCATTACCTAAACCAATTATATCTATACCACCTTGTGTTGCTGTAATTGTAATAGAATCATTCACATTTTCAGTAGATGTAATATTAATAGATGAACCAGTTGCTGTAATATCAATATCTTCTCCAGCAGTTCCAATAGCATCAATATCAATACCACCAGCAGTTGCTTTAATTGTAATAGCATCAGTCGTATTTTCATTTGCTTCAATATTAATAGATGTTGTTGCTTTAATATCAATATCATCTCCTGCTGATACTCCAGAAGAAGTTATATCAATACCACCTTGTGTTGCTATCATTGTTATTGCATCAGCAATATCTTCAGTAGATGTAATATTAACAGATGAACCAGTTGCTGTAATATCAATATCTTCACCAGCAGTTCCTACAGCATCAATATCAATACCACCATGGGTTGCTTTAATTGTAATAGCATCAGTAACATTTTCATTTGCTTCAATATTAATAGATGTTATTGCTTTAATATCAATATCATCTCCAGCTGATACACCAGAAGAAGTAATATTAATACCACCTTGTGTTGCTGTCATTGTTATTGCATCTGCTATGTCTTCATTTGCTGTCATATTAATAGATGTAGTTGCTGTAATATCAATATCATCACCAACAGTAGTACCAGAAGAAGTTATATCAATACCACCTTGAGTTGCGTTTAATGTAATCGCATCAGCAATATCTTCAGTTGATTTCAAATTAATAGATGAACCGGTTGCTGTAATATCAATATCTTCACCAGCAGTTCCTACAACATCCATATCAATACCACCAGCAGTTGCTTTAATTTTAATAGCATCAGCAAAATTTCCATGAGATTCTAAATTAAAGTATGTTTGGGCATCAATATCAATACCACCATTTATGGATTTAAGAATTAATGCTTCATTAACTGGTTTAACAGAAGAAAGTGTTAAAGTACCATCATTAGTTTTAATAGAGATTGCTTCTTGTGTAAGGAACGCAATGGAAGAAGATTCTACTGATACATTTGCTGTTAAATTACCAATTGAAATATTCTTTGCTCCAGTTGTACCAATATTAACAGGTACTGTATTAGATTGGGTTGCGATATTAATAGCACCAGTATTAGCATTAATATCAATTGTTTTTTCAGTTTGAATATCTAAACCACCCCCAACTGCATTTATTACAATAGAATCATCAACTGTTTCATTAGAAGTTAAATTAATAGATGTAGTAGAAGTAATATCAATATCCTGACTAGCAGTTATATCAATACCACCCTGTGTTGCTGTAATTGTAATTGCGTCTGGAATATCTTCAGTAGATTTAATATTTATAGATGAACCAGTTGCTGTAATATCAATATCTTGTCCAGCAATTCCAATAGCATCAATATCAATACCACCAGTAGATGCTTTAATTGTAATTGCATCATTAATATTTTCATTAGATAATAGATTAATAGATGTAGTAGAAGTAATATCAATATCATCTCCTCCACTAATACCAGAAGAAGTAATATCAATACCACCTTTTGTTGCAGTTAAAGTAATTGCGTCAGATGTATCTTCAGTTGCTGTAATATTAATAGATGAACTACTTGCTGTAATATCAATATCTTCACCTGGAGCACCAGAAACACCAATATCAATACCACCAGCAGTTGCCTTAATTGTAATAGCATCTGCAACATTTTCATTTGCTTCAAGATTAATAGAAGTTGTTGCTTTAATATCAATATCATCACCAGCTGTATTTCCAGAAGAAATAATATCAATACCACCAATGGTTGCTATTATTGTGATTGCGTCATTTGTATCTTCATTTGCTTCAAGATTAATAGAAGTTGTTGCTTTAATATCAATATCATCACCAGCAGTATTACCAGAAGAAGTTATATCAATTCCACCAACAGTTGCTATTATTGTAATTGCGTCATTAGTGTCTTCATTTGCTTCAAGATTAATAGAAGTTGTTGCTTTAATATCAATATCATCACCAGCAGTATTACCAGAAGATGTAATATCAATACCACCTTGAGTTGCTATTATTGTAATAGCATCATTTATATCTTCTGTAGATTTTAAATTAATAGATGATCCAGTTGTAGTAATATCAATATCTTCACCAGAAGTTCCAATAGCATCAATATCAATACCACCAGCAGTTGCCTTAATTGTAATAGCATCAGCAATATTTTCATTTGCTTCAATATTAATAGATGTTGTTGCTTTAATATCAATATCATCTTCAGCAGTAATATCAATACCACCTTGTGTTGCTGTAATTGTAATAGCATCAGCAATATCTTCAGTTGATTTCAAATTAATAGATGAACCAGTTGCTATAATATCAATATCTTCATCAGCAGTTCCTACAGCATTAATATCAATACCACCAGCAGTTGCTTTAATTGTTATTGCATCAGTAACATTTTCATTTGCTTCAATATTAATAGATGTTGTTGCTTTAATATCAATATCATCTCCAGCAGTAATATCAATACCACCTTGTGTTGCTGTCATTGTTATTGCGTCTGGAATATCTTCAGTAGATGTAATATTAACAGATGAACCAGTTGCTGTAATATCAATATCTTCACCAGCAGTTCCAATAGCATCAATATCAATACCACCAGCAGATGTTTTAATGGTAATTGCGTCTGGAACATTTTCATTAGATAATAAATTAATAGAAGTTGTAGATGTAATATCAATATCATCCCCAGCAGTATTACCAGAAGAAATTATATCAATTCCACCTTGAGTTGCTATCATTGTAATTGCATCAGCAATATCTTCAGTAGATATTAAATTAATAGAAGAACCATCCGCTCTAATATCAATATCTTCACCAGCAGTTCCAGTACAACCAATATCAATACCACCAGATGTTGCCTGAATAGTAATAGCATCAACAACATTTTCGGTTGCTTTAATATTAATAGAAGAACCAGTTGCTATAATATCAATATCTTCACCAGCAGTTCCTATAGCATTAATATCTATACCACCAGCAGTTGCTTTTATTGTAATAGCATCAGTTACATTTTCATTTGCTTCAAGATTAATAGATGTTGTTGCTTTAATATCAATATCATCTCCTGCTGTATCACCGGAAGAAGTAATATCAATACCACCTTGAGTTGCTATCATTGTTATTGCATCTGAAATATCTTCTGTAGATGTAATATTAACAGATGAACCAGTTGCTGTAATATCAATATCTTGACCTGCGATACCAATTGCGCCAATATCAATACCACCAGTTGTAGTTTTTATTGTAATAGCATTATTTGTATCTTCAGTAGATCTTAAATTAATAGAAGAACCAGTTGCTGTAATATCAATATCTTCTCCAGCAGTTCCTACAGCATTAATATCAATACCACCAGCAGTTGCTTTAATTGTTATTGCATCAGTAACATTTTCATTTGCTTCAATATTAATAGATGTTGTTGCTTTAATATCAATATCATCCCCAGCAGTATTACCAGAAGAAATTATATCAATTCCACCTTGTGTTGCCGTCATTGTTATTGCATCTGGAATATCTTCTGTAGATATAATATTAACAGATGAACCAGTTGCTGTAATATCAATATCTTCTCCAGCAGTTCCTACAGCATTAATATCAATACCACCAGAAGTTGCTTTTATTGTAATAGCATCAGCAACATTTTCATTTGCTTCAAGATTAATAGATGTTGTTGCTTTAATATCAATATCATCACCAGCTGTATTTCCAGAAGAAATAATATCAATACCACCAGCGGTTGCTGTTATTGTTATCGCATCATTAGTATCTTCATTTGCTTGTAAATTAACAGATGTTGTAGCAATAATATCAATATCATCACCAACTGTATTTCCAGAGGAAGTTATATCAATTCCACCATTTGTAGCATTAATTACAATAGCATCAGTAATATCTTCAGTTGAAATCAAATTAATAGAAGAACCATCGGCTCTAATATCAATATCTTCACCAGCAGTTCCAGTACAACCAATATCAATACCTCCATTTGTAGCAATTATTGTAATAGCATCAGTAGTATTTTCAGTTGCGGATAAATTAATTGAAGAGTTATTTGCTATAATATCAATATCTTCACCTGGATCACCGTCTATTAAACCAGTAATTATATCAATTCCACCATATGGTGCGCTTATTAATACAGCATTTGGAACATCTTTACTAGAACCAAATTTAGCAATACCTCCATCGGATCCAATTGTAATATCAGATTGGACTATCAAATCCATAGAAGATGAAAGTAATGCGATAGTAGAAGTATTACTACCAAGTGTAAGTATTCTTACCCCAGAAACCCCAATATTAATATTAGAGTTAGAATTATCACAACCAATATTTATTGGTCCTGTACTAGCATTAATATCAATTTCTTTTACAGTTTGAATATCTAATCCCCCATTAATAGCATTTAATACAATTGAATCACTTACTGCTTCATTAGAAGTCAAGTTGATTGACATTGCTGATATAATATCAATATCATCAGTAGTATCTATACCAGATGATATAATATCAATACCACCATTAATAGTATTAATAGTAATAGCATCGCCAACATTTTCGGTAGATTTCAAATTAATAGATGAGCCTGTTGCTGTAATATCAATATCTTCGCCAGCAGTTCCGATAGCATCAATATCAATACCACCAGCAGATGTTTTAATGGTAATTGCGTCTGGAACATTTTCATTAGATAATAAATTAATCGAAGTTGTAGATGTAATATCAATATCATCTCCAGAAGTATTTCCGGTAGAAGTAATATCAATACCACCTTGAGTTGCTGTCATTGTAATTGCATCAGCAATATCTTCTGTAGATATTAAATTAATAGAAGAACCATCTGCTCTAATATCAATATCTTCACCAGTAGTTCCAGTACAACCGATATCAATACCACCTTTAGATGCTATTATTGTAATTGCGTCAGTAGAATTTTCGGTAGATAATAAATTAATAGCTGTTGCTGATTGAATATCAATATCATCATTAGAATTAGTTCCGAGTGATATAATATCAACACCTCCATGTAGGGATTCAAATGTAATAGAATTAGCATTGAATTGTGTTGCTGTTAATTTAATAACTTGTGTTTCAAAATTAAGAGTTTCAGAAAACCATGTAACATAAGATTGAGTACCACCAACAACAATTGTTCTTTGACCTGTTGTTCCAATATTAATATTAGCGGTACTTGAATCTGTTCCTATATTAATAATTCCATTAGTAGAATTAATATCAATATCATCATATGTATTTAAATCAAATCCTCCATTTGTTGATTTTACTGTAATTGCATCTTTAACTGATTCAGTTGAAAGTAAATTAATAGACGAACCAGTAGCAGTAATATCAATATCTTCACCAGTAGTTCCAATACAACTCATATCAATACCACCAGCAGTAGCTGAGATTGTAATAGCATCTGGGACATTTTCTGTAGCAGTAAGATTAATAGAACAACCATTAGCAGTAATATCAATATCTTGTCCAGCTTCTGCTCCATTTGCGACTATATCAATACCCCCACTAGTTGTAGTAAGTGTAATAGCATCAGGAACATTTTCATCTGCAATAATATTAATAGAATTATAAGCTCTAATATCAATATCATCATTATCTGTGCCACTTGTAGAAATAATATCAATACCACCATTAGTTGCGGTTAAAACAATTGCATCTGGGACATTTTCATTAGCAGTAAGATTAATAGAAGTTATAGAAATGAGATCAATATCATCATTAACTGTATTTCCAGAAGAAATTATATCAATACCTCCACTATTTGCTTTTAACATAATAGCATTTTGGATATCTTCATTTGCTGTAAGATTAATAGATGTTGTAGATGTGATATCAATATCATCCCCTAAATTAGTTCCTGTGGAAATAATATCAATACCTCCATTAGTAGCAGTAATATCAATAGCATTACTTATAGTTTCTTTAGCTGTAAGATTAATAGATGATTCTGCTATAATATTAATATCATCAGCGGCAGTTGTTCCAAGTGCTCTAATATCAATACCTCTAGCACTTTGTAAAACAAAATCTCTGTTACTTTTTTCTTGTTTAATTCCATAACAATAAATTTCATTTAGTTCCATATCACCATAAATATGATTACCATAAGCATCAGTATTTAATCCAACAATATGTCCAGTAATATTATTAACTTCTGGAGCATAAATTAAACGATTATCAGATTCTCTATATCCAATAAACCCTTCTTTTGCAACACTACTTTCATAATGTTTAAAATTAATACCTCTATCCATTCCATCATTTTCTACACCAGTGACTCCCCCAATTACAAATATTGGATCAGATAATGCGAAGGTTTGTGTATCAAATATTTTCAGAGTTGTATTATCGAGTCTTAAATCAATATTTTGAAATATCCATCTATTATTAGCAGCATCAAAATGAACTTTATTATTAATTGTAGTTCCTGTCCAAGTCCATGTTAAACCAGTAGAATCAAATGTACGAGTACCAATAGTATCAGCTGGATTAGAAACTGAGTCAGAACCGGCAGGTTTTTGTCCAATTTTATAACTTATACCTTGTGTATCCCATATATCTTCTGTAGATCTCCATTTAACAAAACTTCTTGAATCAGCGCCATACCATAAACAGTTATTTCCAGTATCTAAAGTGAAACCAGACATTTTTGTGACATTTAATAAATATGTATCAACTTGATTACCAAGAAATAATTTGTTTTTGATCTTTTTAATAGTGGCTGTATCAGTAATATCAACATTTTTAAATTTACCCTGTGAAACACTAGATGCATCTCCACCACTTCCACTTTTACCTGCTTGCGTTCCACCCCCAATCATTGGTGGTGCTTCGCAATAAATAATACATTTATCGTCAGCCATTGTTAAATATACATTATAATTATATTAAATTTTTACAAAATTCAATATAATTATTATTATTGGGACTGGGAAGTAATTAATTTTATAATATAATCGAATAACTTATTCTAAATACATTTGTTTAAAATCTTCTAATGTCATAATAGAAATATTAATTTTTTTAGCCTTTTTTACTTTTCCACTAGTAGAATTAATATCACCAACAATAACAACTGATACCTGTTTAGTAACAGAACTAGAAACTTTTCCTCCATTATCTGTTATATATGTCTCAAGATCTTTATCCCTGATACCAGTAAATACAGCATTAACTTCTTTTAAACGTCCTTCATTAGATTCTTTTCGTTTTCTTTTATTATTACTTCGTTTAATCTGAATTTTTGGATGTTCTTCAAGAAAATGTTTAAAAGTAGATAAATTAGTAACAAATTTATTTGCCGTATTTGGGGCAAATCCATTGATACCTACGATTAAATCAACTAATACATCATCATCTTCTTCAAGAGTAAGAATATTAGGAAATTCGTTAAGAATCATATTAAATTTCTTTTCACCTAAACCAACACCAAATACATTACTTGCATCCATAACTCTTCCTAATGAAACATTTATGATTGAATTTTGAATACTCTGATATAATTTATTTGCTTGTTTATTTTTAATCCCATCAAATTGAAGTAAATCATCAATAGTAGCATTTAAAAAATCATTTATACTTTCAAATCCATTTTCAACAATTCGTTTAATTAATCCTTTACCTAAAAATTTAGTCTCTATTTTTTTGAAAAAATGAATAATTCTTCGAATTAAAACATCATTATTTTGATTAATATCATCAAGTAAAATTTCTACTTGAGTACTATTCCAATGATAATTTACATTAGGAAATTTAGGTTCTGTAGCAGGTTTAATAGTTTGAAGAATTTTAGGAATAATACCTCCACCTAATGTCAATTTAATAATTGCACCAGGACCAATCATATAATCTTGAATAAATTTTGCGTTATGTCCTGTAAGATAATTAATAGTAATACCCCCAATAACAACTGATTCAATTAAAACTCTTGGAGTTAATTTACCATGTTTAGAAGCATTCCATTCAACATCAAGAACTTTTGATTCAACAATTTGATCAGATAAAATCATTTTAAAAGCAAATCCATATTTTGGATTACCACTAGTAATTCTTCTTTGTTTTTTATCTTGTTCGACAATAATTCCATCAATTTCGTATGGTGATTCTGTTCTACGATTAGTTAGAATTTGACTTAAACTATCATTTGAAATATTATTATAATTTTTATTAAAAACAGTTATAAATCCTAAATTTTTAGCAAATTTAAGACCTTCACTTTTTTTTAATCTTGGTTCAAGTAAATCAAATACAATAAAATTTGTATCTCTAACTATATTAATCTTAATATTCTTTTTAGAATTAACTACACCATTTGTTAATGACCGAGAATTTTTCATATCATATTTAGTAAAATTTTCTTTAGACATAATGATTTCTCCTCTTAAACAAATTTCTTTTTTAGGTAAATTTTTCTTTATTTTAGGAAATAGATAAGGAATAAGATGTGATATATCTCTTCCTACTCTACCATTTCCTCTTGTATATAATCTGGTTCTCCATCCCTTTTTATCTTTAAAGTAATGAAACATACCAGATGTTCCATCTAATTTATCACTTATATTAAATGGTCCATCATATTTTTTAAGATAATTTGTTAAAACAGAAGTATCTGGTTTAATTTTATCCATACTTCCCATCCAAAAAGGTAAATCAACTTTATCACTAGATGAAATAGGAGCACCAACTTCTTCTAGAATTGGATTTTTAGGATCTCGTTTCATAAGAAGTTCTTTTAATATATCATAAATTTCATCACTAAAAACTTCTTTAGAATTATGATATTTATCATTAGCATATTCAATGACTTCTGCTAATTTATCAATAGATAGTTCATTCCCATATGTATATGGGTCTTTAATCAAGTTAGAAACAGTTTTTTCCATATCACTAATATTATTCATTACGATATTATAGTTAATATATAATATTATAATCAATTTTATTTTTAAAAAAATATCTTAATTTTCTTGAAAAGAACAATTACCGAACATTTGTGTTAAACAATCTCCAGTAAATTCTTTATTTTTGAGACAATTATCTCTTGCTGCTCCAGCAATTCTTCCTTTAATACATCTTTCTTTATTACAGTCGTCCATTAAAGTATTAATTTTTATTTTACTAAGACATTTAGCAGCACAAAATTTTGTCTGATTTGTTTCTGCAACTTTTTGAAATAATGCTCTAATATTTTTATCTTCACCACATCCTTTAGTACAAAAAAGATCTCTTTGCCAAGCTGCTTTTTCTTCTTTTTCTGCCATACTTGCAAATTCTGCGAGTTCCTTCTTTAATGTAAATCTTTCAGTTTTTTTATAAAAAACTATACTTACAAGTGCGATACAAATAATAAGTCCCAAAATTAATGTTTTATTTTTCATTATTAAATTTTTAATATAATTATAGTCAATCATTATAATATAAATTAAGTGAAGATATTTTATAATCTTTCGTTATCATAAAATAATTTATGAACTCGTAATGGAAGTTCTTTTGGTCTTCCAATACGAAGAGCCCTTCCAATAACTTGTTTTTCTAAATCTTTACGCATTTTGTGATATAAGATAACATCTGTAGCAGTAGGTAAATCAATTCCAGCCCCATTATGTTGAGAATTTAATAGAATAACATCTACTTTTCCACTTGCAAAATCACGAAGTGTTTTAGACATAGTATTACTATTACCTTTTAAGCGCTTACACCGTTTTTTAATTTGTCTATCTGAACTTAAGAGTCTATCAAATGAATCAAATGATTCATGGTGATTAGAGAAAATAATAAATTTGCCATTAGGATTATCTCTAATAATTTTAAGAATTGTTTCATCTTTTCCCATAGGTATATTTACTTCTTCTTTTTTTTCTTCTTCTTGAGACTGTTTCACTTTAGTAATTTTAGCCATTAGTCTTAAATCAATTGGTGTTTTACAAAGAGGACAAGGTGTAGAACCTCTTCGATAAGATCTAGATCTTACTTGTATCCATTGAAAAACACAATTACTACAAAATACATGAGTACAAGCCAAACATATTGGATCAGTATATTCACAAGTACAGATTCCACATTCTTTACTATCTAGGTTAGATACTCTTTCTGTGATACTTGATAATTGAGATTTATATCTTTGAATCTCTTCATCACTTTTTTTTAATCTTTCAACTTTATCTCTATCAGAAATAAATTGATTATTCGAAATATATTGTCTTTCATATTCACTTCTTTTTAATTTACGACGAATATTTTTAGTTAATACATCAATAATTTCTTCACCAGTTCCAGTACGGCCTCCAAGTTCTCTAATAGCTCCATTAAAATTATTAGCATTAATCATTTCTAAAACAGAATGTGAAATAAAATTAGAAATTCGTGAAATATATGAAATAGGTGGAATACATTTATAAATAGTTTCCGTTTTATTAACATCTCTAAATAATTCAGTATAATATTCATCATTTTTCTCAATTACAAATTTTTTCATAAGATCAAGTGAATAATTTTTAAAAATGTTTTTAATAAGACCATTATTTCTTGGAATTCTTAATGATTCCCAAGTAGCTGTTACAAACCAAGCAAATCTATATTTTACACATCTCATATCAGGACATCTAATACTATCTGCCTCATCAACAATAACTCTATGCCAATATAAGTTTTCATTAATTACACCATATTCATCACAAAATTTACAATAAAAAGATGATGAAACAAGAAGAACTTGTGTCTTATCTGTTTCAAGTAAATCACATAATCGTTTAGCATTTTCTGCCATATTAATACTCCCTTCAGGTTCAAGTAATCCAAACATATCTTTTCTAGTTTCAATAAATTTAGCCCTTAAAGTTGTTTGTTTTTCAATAGTTTCTCTCCATTGTCTAAATACACCACCTTGTGGAACAATAATTAAATTACAATTAACATATCTAATTCTTGTATCGTATTTAATAATCAAATTGTTATCTCCATAAATATTTTTTTTATATTTTTTAGTATAATATTCATTATTTTCATCACGAGAAAAAATATTTCTTATTTCATAATCATCTGTAGTAAGGTTATAATATTCTTTTTGAATATTATAATCCGTTATATCTCCTGCGATTAATCCTAAAGTAATCAGTGTTTTTCCACTACCAGGATCATTTCCTAAAATACTAAAATTAGTATTAATAGTATATTTTCCAGCATTTTTAAATGGAGATAGATATGATAGTCTATCTCGCAGTTCTGGTTGTGATTCATTAGATATAACATGATTATAAACAACCTTTCTTTTATTTTCCCGTTCTTCCATATCTTTAATGGATAATATTTGATGATTAAATAATTTTACAGAAATTTGTTTGAAAGTCATATTTATATATTTTATTCAAATTTAATTTTTAAGTGAATAAAACTCATAAAAATCTATTTTAGTTTTGTTTAATCTAGCATATTTCGTTTATGTGTTAATATTAATCTACATTCAATTAAATGAAAAACAAAATTGAAATTGGAATTATTTTAAATTAAAGATTAAAAACTTAATTAATTTAAAACAAACAAATATCAAAATGACTACTGAACAAACTACTGAACAAACTACTGAACAAACCACAGAACAAACCACAGAACAAACCACAGAACAACCCGCCGCTGAAGCATTCACTGGGCGTGTCAAATGGTTTAATAATCCTCGTGGATACGGATTTCTCTCCTATAGAGATGTATCTGGAACTGATAGAGATGTCTTCGTCCATTATTCTGCTATTAACTGTCAAAGTGATAATAGTTTTAGAACCCTTACTCAAGGAGAATATGTTAGCTTCTCTCTTGCTGACTCCAACAAACCAGGAAAATTACAAGCTTCTAATGTAACTGGTGTCAATGGAGGACCACTTCTTTCTGAACAACGCGCACAAAATCGTCAATCTCGTGGAGATCGTGATGGAAATCGTGATGGAAATCGTGATGGAAATCGTGATGGACATCGTGGAGACCGTGATGGAAACCGCCGCTCTGGTGGATACCGCGGAGGACGAGGCGGATACCGTGGAGGACGAAGTCGTCGTGAAGATTATTCTCAAGGTCAAGATTACTCTCAAGGTCAAAATCAAAATGGTGCTGAACAATCTACCGAACAAGTCCAAGAGTAAATTAATCTATATCTCTACTGAGTAATTTTTTTGCTCTATTTAATTTAGTTCTAAATTTATTTAATTTAGCCCTTTGCTCCCCTATTTCTCCAGGTTCTTCTAAAATTGTAGAAATAAATATCTCATCTTTAGAAGTGATTTCAAATAAGTTAGTATAAATTTGTTTTTCGATATTAGATACCAAATAATACATTGTCATCTTTGGTATTTGATCGCAAAATGTGTATTTAACAGTATTAAAGTACTGAATAATTAAACTTCTTATAATATTAATATCATTTGGATTTTTGTATTCTTCAAACATTTTTTTCAAATTTTCTAAGAAAACTTTATTTTCTGTCCAAATATAGTTTTCTTCGATATCAATAAAATTAAGAACATTATTTTTCAAAGTTTCTTGTTGTCTATTAACTATCATTTCAATTTTACCTTCAAGAATTTCTACTAATTTTGGAAAACGACTGAATTCTTTATCAGCCAATATTTTTGATGTTAATTCAATTAATAAGAATGAAACGTCTGTAATTAATTTAAAACATGGTTCTTTAAGTAATTGAATATATTCATATTCTTTTATTCCTTTCTCAAGAATTTCAATTGAAAAGATACTAAAGTCCATATGATTACCACTACAACTTTTTACTAATTTGCGTAATTCAGCATCAGTATTCTTTTGTTTTAAATTAGAATTTACTTCTTTTCTAAAAGACGTAAATCGTTCTTTTACCATTAAACCATAATTAAGTCCACATTTCTCTTCAAGTGCTTTAACATAATTCATACAAAAATTTGAAATAATATTACTTATTAATGAAACTTTACCTTTAGTATCGGATGGAATTGGACTGCCCAGTTTAATTAATTGTTTTTCAACTTCATATTTTTTTTTATTAATTTCATCAACAATACCTGGTAAATTTTTTTTGATATGTTCTGACAAAATATTGCTCAATGAAATACCTAATTTTTTTACACCAAGTCTATTTTTTTCATCTATATATTTATAAACTGGATGTTTAGAAAAATATTCTTGTTCTTTTGTAATCCCTTCTATAGGTGTTAATGTTGCTGTTTCTGTTTTATTTCTATTACGAATAGCATAATAACCATATTTTAATTTTAACTCATTAGAAATATCACCTTTTAAATAAGATGAAATATCTGTATCAGCATTCATTAAATCAACTTTAGTTAAAATACCACAAGTTCTGCTACCTGTACTATCATACATTTTAACTAATTCTAATCCCATATCTGCTTCCAAATCTGTTCTTGCTTGCATTACTGTTAAAATTATAGATTTAGGATCTTTTACATAATTTGCTATCATTTCTCTAATTTTATTTGGCATATCTTTAGATTGTCCTTTATCAGATAATCCAATCATTGTAATACCTGGTAAATCAACTAAACATAAATCTGAAACATTTGGAGAATGGATTTTTAAATGAATTGGTTGATAAGAAATTCCTTTTTGTTTACCTGCTAGTTTATTTGTTAGTTCTTCTATTTCATTATGTAATTGATTTTGTTGATCTCTATTAATTTTATCACTTTCCATATCAAACGATTTAGCAACAATCCAACGACTATTTACATAATCTCCAAATTCTGCTTTACACATAGTTTCACTATAATTTAAATGAACCATTAAAGGAGTTCTGGTAACCATATTGCTACCAGTTGGTAAAATATCATAGCCAATTAAAGAATTTAATAAACTTGATTTACCTGAAGATTGTGAACCAACTACAACAATGTTTGGCACACTAATATTAAATTTTTCTGTATTTTTTTCAGTAAAAATAGTTGATAATTGATTACCAAGTTTTAATACTTTTTGATTACCAATATTTTTTAGAAAGGGATTTTCTTCATTATTCAACCAATTCCAACCTTTGACAGTTGTTGCGATTTGATTTAATACAGTTGTCATTTGAGGAAGTATGTTTATGAATATAATATAATTAGATTTAATTTTATCTGAAATAGAACATAATTTTATTCGTATCACGTTTAGCGTTTAGAATATTGTTATATTTTGAAATTATAGGTTATATAAAACTATGAATATGTTTAAAAAAATCTTAAATTATCCAATGCTACGACACGGTATTACACTTATAGCTGTAGGTTTAATGTGTTATCTTGCTTATAGAGAATATACTAAAATGATGGAAAGATTAGAAATTATAGCTAATGAATTATACAAAGCAAAACAAGAAATTATTGCTTTAAAAAAAAATAGAAACTCTAATTTTATTAGAAATGTGAAACTTTCCAGAAAATCGAAACCTTCTAAAACTATTAAAAAAAAAATGCAAAAATCTGAACCAATGCCAAAAATTAATCCAATTGATGTAACTAAAAAACAAAGTTCTATAGACAGAATATCACAACACTTACCAACTAAAGTTCAAGCATTAGAATCTATTATCGAAAACGCACATGAAGAATACGAAGATGCACAAATTATTAATATGAACAATATAGATGATATGGATATAAATAAGGAAGTTATAACATATGACTCTGATTCCGATTTATTAAGTGATAATGAAACTGATATCCTTGATTCTGAAGAAGATGATATTTTAAGTGAAAATTCTGAAATTATTGATACTATAGGAACTGAACTTCAACAAGAATTAAACGCTGAAATTGGAGATCTCGATTTAGAAGCAGAATTAAATACTGAAATTTTAATTGAAAATACTAACTCTATTAGCGAAGAAAATATAGATGATGATAAACAAATCTTACAAGAAGAAATTGAAAAATTAGCAGAAGTAGTAGAACAAGAAATTATTGCTGAAACTCAACCAGAAACTCAACCAGAAACTCAACCAGAAACTCAACCAGAAACTCAAAATAAAAAACAAGAACCAATTCCAGTTGAAATTGATACTCAAATTAAAAGTAAAAATGCTAAAATTTTTGGAATTGATACTATCACTATCAAAGGTGAAAAAACAACTTCTAAACAAACTCCTAAAAAAAGAAAAGGAAGAAAAGGATTAGTTACATCATGGACAGCATTTATGAAAAATGATGAAATTGAAAAACAAATTCTAGTAAAATATCCAAACGCTGATTTCGGACAAGTTTCTAAAATTAAAGGTCAAATTTGGAGAACATATACTAGTGAACAAAAAGATGTATATAAACAAATAGCCAAAGAATTAACTAAATTAAATAGACAACAACAATCTTAAAATTAATTTCCCTATATATTATAACGATTAACTATGATACCAAGTAATCAATCTTCTAGTTCTCGTTTAGATAATCAAGTTCCTTTTTCTAATAATTTTGATATTGTTGAAGAAAATATAAAAAATGAAGCGAAAGAAAATAAACCTGAAACTATAAATCTATTTGATTATTTAATGAAAAAATTAAATATTTGTCATGATCGCATTTTTGCAGATTATAGAATATCAACAAAAATTAAAACATTTGAAACTAATTCTAATACATTTACTAATACTGATAATAATGAATTTAAACAAATCTATTATATGGATGATGAACCACAAGACCAAGATCAAATACAAATACAAAAAAATTTGACCGAAACTATTGTAAAAGAAACTAAAGATGTTAAAAATGAAGAAGACGCATATAACTACTTTTATAAAAATATGTCACCACCTGAATTAGCACATATTAAAAAAGTAGAACAAAAATTAGATATAAATTTTATTGAAATTCACAAATCTATGAATAAAATCAAAAATAGACTAAATCGTAAATGGGAAATGTTAATTAAACTTGAAAAAAAAATAAAAACAGATTGTTCTCTTTATGATAAAAATTTTAAAATGATTAAAGATATGAAAGAAACTATTGGAGAAAATTATGAAATATTAAACAATAGTTTAAATAAATATGTTGAAGATTTAATTGACAAAAATAATATGATTGAAGATATTAAAAAATATAAATTATTAATTGTTGAATGTAATTTTCTCAAAAATTGTATTTCCAAATATCATTCTATTCAAGTTATGAAAAAAAATTCACCTATTTGTAAAATTTGTTTTACTAATATTTCTAACTTAGCAATTATTCCTTGCGGACATTTAATATGTAATAAATGCCTTATTTTACATAAAGCACAATCTAATTCATCTTTCTTATCGGAAAGTGAAACTAATGCTGATATACATCCAACTAGTTACTCTATTACTCTATTTAATACTGAAGGAACTGGAACTACATTTAACTTTAATGGCATTTCTTCTTCATCAAATAATACCTCTACACAAAATAATAATAATACTGAATCTGAAAATTCACAAAATACACAACCTTCTAGATTATTAAATACTGAATCTCAAACCCAAACTTCACAAAATACACAATCTTCTAGATTATTTAGTAATTTTGGAAATTCTAATACTCAAAACACTAGTAATTCTACATCCTCTCCTAACAGATATATTTTTAATCCTCTTACTCCATCGACTCCATCTACTACTCCTAGTAGAAATGTTGGAATTAATACTCAAACTCAAACTAGACAAAGTAGTATTTTTAGCGATAATAATGAGAATAGAAGAGCACAAAGAAGAACAGAAAGAAGAAGAACTGAATTAGATAGAAGAATACATCAAAGAAGAATCATTATCAGAAAAAATAAATGCCCTTTTTGTAGACAAGAATTTAATAATACTTGTCGCTTATTTTTCTAAATTCAAATTTTTTAATTAATTTTTATTTAAATAAAAATAAAAATTAGTTATTATTTCATTAAAATTTAAAATTCAGCATCTTCCCAATCATCATCATCATATTCTTCCTCATCATATTCTTCTTCATCTTTATCTTCAGCCCATTTATATGTTTTATCAAATGGTTCGGCCGCTTGACGATCTTGATCTGTTAATTTTGATTTAACTTTTTTAACACTTTCTTCACGTTTATGATCATATTGTTGATATTTTACTTTATTCCAATCTTTTCCATAACATCTTTCCAAATATGTTCTTGGATCATTTGGACCTTTAACTGTAAAGTTTCCAAATTTATAATCCTTTAATGGATATAATTGTCCTTTACCTTCATCTATATAACACTTTTTCCACCAATTGATTTTATTATCTATAGTCAATTCTGTTTTATTCTCACTATTTATTCTATAAATAAAAATATCTAAAAATGGATACTTCCATTTATATCTATTAATAGTATCTCCTTTGGAATAAAAAATCTTGTATCCTAAAGCATAAGGAACTATATTATAATCATATTTTTCTAAATCTTTTTTGAATTTAGTAGTTAAAAGTTTATGAACGTTTTCTTCTAAAATAGCAACATCTAAATCATCATCCCAGGGGATAATACCACCATGACGTATTGCTCCTAACATTGAACCACCATCTACCCAATAATCTATATCGTGTTTTTCAAATAGTCTAGTTACATCATACATCATTTGATATAAACGTTTTACTACACCCTTTCTTGTTGTTGTTACACGAAAATCTTCTTTCTCTATTTTTGCCAATTTAATACAAGGTACAAAATAATATATTACTAATACTACACAAATCAATACTACAATTGTATTAATGTCCATGATATATATAATAATAATATTTAAAATTATCAAAAATAATAAAAAATAAAATTGATATTTATTAGTATTAATTAAACCGATTATCATTATTGAATTCAAAGAATACTGAACTGCGTATAAATTTGAAAAATTCAAAATGTTAGCAACTGAAATTGTGAAATTTAAGTATTACAGCAGAATGCACCACAAACGGATTTTCCTCTATGAAGACTACGATTACGAAGTTATATCAATTCTACAGGATAATACTAACCCAGAAAATCTAATATGGAGAACGTCTTATATTAGAGATGAAAGACAAATCACAGAAGAAATCCTTGTGCCAGAATATGAAGGAGAAACCGAAGAAGAAATTCCAATGACACTATCACAACTATATGCTACAGATTGTATTAATGAAAGTGTAGACAGACAAATTGTCAAAAATATTTTATGTGTAAATACGCTGAAGACAATGTCGAAAAGCATTTTAGGCAAAGATTTGACCAAATTCCTAGCAGAATTTATATTCGCTGATATATTAGTTTTATCTTGTACATCTGGTTCAATTTACTTACAAGTTAAGAATATGAAGGAATGCCAGAATATAATCAAAATATTTTACAATCAGATTTGGAATGTCAATCTAATTGATGCTCCAGAGATGATTTATTACAAAGAAGTTATATACTCAGATTGTTTTAATTTATTATGAATAAATTTAATTGTAATTTTTTAAAAAAAATTAAGTCCCTTAATATATATAGTAATGAATTATAAATTTGGATTAATTCTCATTTTAACTATTTGTTTCATTCTTTATATTAAAAAGAGAATTGAAGGATTTGGAACTTCAATTAAAGTTGATAAAGTTTTAGTTATAAATCTTGACAAAGATTCTAAAAGATATAAAAGTATCAAAAATCAATGTAAAAAAGCAAATGTTAAATTTACAAAATTTAGTGCTATTGACGGACAAAAACTTAGTATTAATAAATTAAAACAATCTAACGTATTAAATTTAACTAAATATTCTTTTTTTAATCACAATAAAGATGGCAGAGATTCATTAAAAGGGAGTATTGGTTGCGCATTAACACATAGACAAATTTGGAAACAAATCTCTAAATCAAATAAATCAACATTGATTCTTGAAGATGATATTGTATTACCAAAAAATTTTTGGACAAAATTAAATACATATACTAGTCAAATACCAAATGACTGGGATATTATATTTATTGGTGGTGTCAGAATTTATGGAACTAATATTTCTAAAAATATTATTAAAGCAAAAACTACTAATAATAATGGATGGAATAATTGCGGATTATATGCATATATCTTAAATCCAATATCAGCAAAAAAATTATTACATGTTGTTAATCCTATCAATAATTATTTAGATATTCAAATGAATAGACATTACAATAACTTAAATGTATATTATGTTCTCCCAACACTTGTTAAACATAATTTTAAAATACCATCTACTAGAAATACTGGTAAAGGCACTGGATATACATATGATGAAAGATTTCGAACAATGGCAAAAGATATTATAGTTATTTAAATTAAAATTGATTAACTATCCTCTTATTCACTGAAAAATGTTTTATAAAGATATTCAATCTATTATTGACGAATATGCATTCAATTTGAATGTAGCAGATGAATATAAAAAGTTAAATGATAAATATAATTTGAAAAAAATTTATACAGATTATGTCATGGAGTATATGCTAAAATATTCTCAAAAATTAGAAGAAAATTGGCAAATTCTTGATTGCTATGAAAAATGCTATGAAGAATTTCTCAAAACAGATAGCGATATTAAAATTTATTCTAAATATATTAATTTACTAAATTGGATTCGCAATAATAAATATATGCATGTAGAATACGAATATAAATTTATTGAAAATTTATTTGATTGGAAAGATGAAGAAGAAAAATCACAATTTTTATATCATTGTGCTTTAGCAGCATCAGAACATTGGGATCTTGAAGAAGTTGATTAAAAATTTATCTTTAAGGGGGGACTGATTTTTTTTTTATCGCTGAGTATATTTACAAAATATATGACAAAATATATCTAAAAATGGATAATTCTCTACACCAAATGGAATTATTATATTAGCATGTTTCTTACAAGATTGAATATATGTTTCAAAACCAGGTTTAACAAATTTATGATATCTTTTTAAAATACTGTCCAATGTTCTACCACGAAGAAGTATATCTCTATTAATTCGTCTTGTTAAACGTGTATCACTATCTGTATCTACATAAATTTTAATATCTAACATATTTCTAATTCTTTCATGATAATAAAGAAAAATTCCTTCAAAAATAACTATTTGTACATTTGTTAAATCTAATTCTATGGAAGAAGTTGATTGATGTGTTATAAAATTATAAACTGGAACTTTAATTTTTTTTTTACCAGATTTAATATCTAATATTACTCTTTCCATTTCATCAAAATTAAGGGCATTCGGATGATCAAAATTATAATCATCAACTGTTTCTAATTGAATTGTTGTTAAAGATTTATAAAAAGAATCTTCACATATAATTTGACAGTTTTTCCCAAAACTTTGATTAAATTTTTTAGAAATTGATGATTTACCACTACAAGAACCTCCTGTTATACCTATTATGGTAATTGACATTTTTAGATAATTTCTTTTATATTTAATATAAGATTTTCAATTTTATATACTTTAATATTATATAATGGAAAATTATCATTGGGGATTAGGTATAGAACACGAATACTATTTGTTTCATGTAAAAAATAATAAAAGAATTGTATTTCCAAGTCAAGAACTTCTATGTAATTTAACAAAAGATTATACACATTGTTGTAATAATGCTTTAGATATACATAATAATGATATTTATAAACATTTATGTTGCGAATTCCATAAACGATATAAAGATGATGATGTATCAGATTGTTGGCCTAAAGGAAAAACTTTACCTAAACTTTCAAAAAATGAAAGAATTTTTATAAAAGGACTAGAAGTTTCTGAATATAGTGGAAGAATTGATTGTCCTTTAATACCAAGAATTAAATCTACTATGGTTGAAATAGTTAGTAGAGATTATAAAGATGCAACTGTTAAGAAAGTTATAAAAGAATTAACTTTAAAAGAATCTAAATTATTAGATATTATAACTAAATACAGTAAACAAAAAATAGCAGAATATGGACCGATTAAACAGCATCCATATGGAAGTATTATCAAATGTAAAGTTCCAAGACAACCAAGTCTTAATAAAAAAAAATATACGTTTTGGAAAAATAAATGCCTTGATTATACTGGAAGTTATCATTTAAATATAACTTTACCTTCAAAAAAACAAACTAAATTAGAGATATTTATAAAACAACATCAAGAATTTGGTAGACAAATTCAATGGATTGAACCTTTAATAGCATCAACATTTTGTTCTCCTGACCCTAGATCTATTGGAGATAATAATAAATATACAGAAGGTTCTTATAGAGTTATGACTACTGGTTGGGGAAGTTTCGCAGGAACAGATATTAGAAAATTTGATTATGAATTATCTGGAAGAGAACAAACAGTTCAAGCAAAATGGAGACTAGATAAATATCAACAAGAACTTGTACAATGTAATAAATCAATTGGAAGTGATATTAGAACTATTAGTGATAGATGGGCCGATTATACTAAAAATGAAATTATGGCAAAAGGTGAAGGAATTGAAATCAGAATATTCGACCATTTTCCAATAAAATATCTTAAAAATTTAACTCAAATCTTCATAATTTTAGCAGATAATAGTCTCAGAAATACTTATTCTTCTAGAAAACAACATGTATATAAAGATCAAGATTGGATTGAAAATATTCAAAATATAATGGATGATGGATGGAATAGTAAAATAACTAATAAATATATTACAAAATTAAAACAAAATCTTGATATCAAATTTAATTGTGATTCTAATCAAGCATATAATGTATTTGTATGTATAATTTCAGCACTTTTTGAAAAAAATAAAAATGGATTATGTCAAAAATTAATGATAAGTGGAAAAAAAGTACCACATATACCAAATATAAATAGATATGCTTGGGAATTTTCTTTTAATAAGATGGCAATTACTAAAAAAATACAAGATATTATTAAATCAAAAAAATTATTTACAGTTAAAGATTTTAAAAAAGAATTTTATAACAAGTTTGATAAAAAAGAATGGAAAGATGATTTTGAAGATATGTTATACGCATTAGAATCAAACACAATGTGTATTCTTCATAAAAAAAAGAATAAAATTATTTCTATTGAAAATAATCTATAAAATTGAATTTTATTTTAGTTAGTTAACTTAAAGATGGATAATTTTTTATTAGTTGGAATTTTAAATGATATTTCCCAAACTTATGGGATTGACTTTGAAGAATTAAAACAAAAATATGTTCCTAAATATAAACAAAAAAAAAAAGAACAAAAAATTAAAAGAGAAACTATAACTAGTAATCTTGATGATGCACAAATTATCTTTACCGATGGTGGTTGTATTAATAATGGAATGAAAAATGCTAGAGGTGGTGTTGGTGTATATTTTTTTAAATCAAAAACTGAAAATTATTCGGCTCCACAACAACCATATATTGATACAACAAATGGGAAAAAAGGAAAACCATCTAATCAACGAGGAGAACTAGAAGCAATTGCTTATGCTATTAAATATAGTACCAATAATAATCTAATTATTTATACAGATTCTAATTATTCTATTAAATGTATCACTAAATGGATTAAAAACTGGAAGAAAAAAGGTTGGAAAAATTCTAAAAACCAACCTGTAGCACACAGTGATTTAATTAAAAAAATTGATGAATATCGTAATATAAAAACTATTCACTTTAGACACGTTAATAGTCATCAAAAAGAACCTCTTAATAAAGGTTCTTGGGAACATACTATCTGGAAAGGAAATGATATTGCAGATAAACTAGCAACTGCTGGATGTAATATGAATCAGAATGAGATCAGTATTATTATAATATGAATTAAATAATAAGAAATTTATTAAATAACCAGTCCCAAAAAATTATCATAATTTTAAATCGACTACAACTATTTACTAAACTAGTTCTGCATTAATTGATTCTTCACTTAAACCTTCTTTATAAGCCTGTAATAGAATTTTCATTTCAAAATCGTTTACAACATTCTTGTCAGTTAATAGTTCATCTAATTTGAAATGAAGTATATTAAATAATTTACCAGGATACTTTGTATAAAGAACAATACGATTAATATAACAAAGATGATAGATTATTTTAACAATCTCCTTCCTCTGCGATATAAGTCCAACACGATCACATAAAGTTAAAAAACGTTGACAATATTTTACAAAATGTGTTTTAAAAAAATCTTCTCTATTCTTCTTTTTATTAATTAAATCAAAAACTTCAAATATTTCTTTTTTTGCTTTAAATAAAACATCATATGAAAAACTATCACAATTTCCTAATTCTTCAATTGTATCCAATAAATCAGTTCGATTAAGTTTAAAATAACAAGTTTGCTTATAGTCATCTATAAGTGAATAAATATTAGTTAATGCTTTATCCTCTATTGGACCATCAGAACAAAGAGAATCGACGTCAAAAAAATCAAAATATTCATCGATGTCAATTTCATAAATATCATCAATGATAAAATCAAATGTCATAAAAATAATGTCTTTACTGAGAGTAATTTTCATTAAAGACTATATTTAGATATTTATTCTATAAGTGTTATATAATTATGATATTATTCAATTTTAATTTAATTTCTTCTAGTTTTTTTAGTTTTTTTTCCACCTCTTAAGTTAAAAGAAAGTTTGTTAGTTTTTTGGCTAATTGCTTTATAAAGTTGTACTTTATTTCTATATTTTTTTGGATTAAGTCCAAGAGACATTGCAACATAATTAAGTGCTTTACGAGATTTCATGTCTCCGAATTTAGCATACATTGATAAGTGCATAACTTTTTGTAAATTTCCTTTTTTGGAATATTTTTTTGGGTTGGCAATTCCCCATTTTTTTGCAATTCTATTTAAAGAATCTCTTTTATATCCTCCTAATAAAACTCTATCAGAAACATATCTCCATCTTAAATTAACTTTTTTAGTTCTTCTACCACCATCATGTAATTCTGTCGTATCATTTGGATTTCCTTTCATTGAGTCCGCCAGTGTGTCGTATTGTGGTTGTGGTTGTGGTTGTTGTAAAGTTGTTTGATTTTTTTGATTTTTTTGATTTTTTTGTAGTAAACTTGTTTGTTGATTAGTTGCTGTTGCATTGGTTGGTGTAGTTGGTATAGTTCGTCCAATTTTAGTAAGTGGATTTTGAGCTTTTCTTGCGATAGCATCAATTTTATTTTGATGAGCCACGATTTTTTCTTTTAAGATATTCATCTCCTTATTCTGGTTTTCCCTTTTCTTAATCACAGCTTGATTAGTTTTAGCAATATAAGTAGCATATTTTTTGATTTCTCCTTTACTAACTCTAACTTCTTTTTTTAAATCATCTATTTCGGTTTTTAATTCCAAAATGTTTTGTTCAAATAATTCTTTTGCTTTTTGATCTTCTTCTTCAACCAATTTTTTTGCGTCAGCAAGAGCTTTGAATTCACTTGTTTTCTGATTAAGTGCAGCTTCTAATTCATTTTTATTTTGGGTCATGGCAGTTAATTGTTCGTCTAATTGTTTTTTTGTTTCATCTACATTTTGGTATTTTGCGAAAACATCATTAAGTTGTGTATCTAAACTTTCGACAGATTGAATCGATTTTTCAAGGTCCATAGTAATTTTAGAATAACTGTTTTCAAATTGTAAAATTTGTTGGTTATACATTTCTTCAATAGTGTCATTAATATACTCTTGGATACCCGCATCACTAACATTGAAGTCGCCAGTATCCGGTAATTTAGCATTAATCTTATCTTGTCTCTTTTGATCCAACGGTTCATCAATATCTTTTGGTTGCTTTGAACTAGTTATATTAGTTAATTCTTTTTGTTGTGAACTTACTTGTGGTAAATTTTGATTTTTTTGTAAACTTACTTGTGGTAAATTTTGATTTTTTTGTGTTTGATTTGTTTGTAAACTTTGATTTTTTTGTGTTTGATTTGTTTGTAAATTTTGATTTTTTTGTGTTCGATTTGTTTGTAAACTTTGATTTTTTTGTTGTGAACTTACTTGTGGTAAAGTTTGTGGTAAATTTGTTTGATTTTTTTGTGGTAAATTTGCTTGTTGATTAGTTTCCATTTTGTTTATATTATTATTAACAGATAATAATTCTGGATCAACTGGATTTGTTTCCAGTTTTTGATTTTTAATTTCTGTAGGTTCTGGTTTATTCAGACATATTCTTGGTTTTGAGTTCTCCCAAATGCTTTTCATCACAGCCATAGGCCGTTTTTGTCTTTTTTTTCCTTTTTTTTTTCTTATTAAATTCTTTTTATTGCTACTTTCTACTCTTATCTTATCTTCTGGACTTAGGTACTCATTCTCAGAATTATTAAGTTTAAAAGTTGCATTAAAACACCTTGTAAATGTATTTTTATGTTTTTTACCAAGATTTTGGGAATCAATCTCACAACATTCCTCTGGAGTTGGGTTTCCACCACCTTTTCTAATTTTTCTAGAAGTTCTAGAATTTTTAGTTTTTGAAATTTTAGTTTTTGAAATTTTTGATTTAACCATTTATAACTATATATAATTAACTAATAAATTAACAAATAAATAAATAAATAAATAAAATAAATAATAAAATGCTTGGCAATCATCTGCTGCAAAATCCATTAATAATTAATGTTGAAGATACTTCAGATAGTGATTCTGATACAGAAAGTGGAACAACATTCAGTTATACTACAAGAATACTAGGTTATATTGTTTGTACTCTTTTAGGATATTTCTGTACATTTATATCAACACATTTTCTACATGATATTCATAAAAATTCATCAAGTTTCGCTATATTATATACTTTTGGAAATATATTATCTTTGGCAGGTTCTCTAATTTTATATGGTAATCCTTGTCAAGATTTTTTAATAATGTTTAAAAGAAAACATATCTGTCCAACTTTAATATACTTTACTTCAATGTTTCTAACATTTTATTTTGCGTATACAAAACATATAACTTCAGTATATATTTTTATTACTTTACAATTTCTAGCAAATTTATGGTTATCATATACTTATTTACCAGACAATATAAAGAAATATCTCTGTTTTTGTTTTTAATAAATTTTAGATCACGAAGAAATGATAAAAAATAAAGACTTAACAAAATTATAATACTATGTTTATATAACAAAATGGACTCTATAAAATCTTTTTTAAAAATAAATTATTCCCAATTATTAACATTTGGAATTCCATTATTAACATTTGGGAGTTATATCTTTCATCAAAGACGAATTATTGAAGAACAATCAAAACATATTGATAATATCATAAAAATTCGCAAATCAGAATTAGATCTTTTACTTGTAAAACATAAAGATGAAATTAATGAACGTGAAAGAAAAATTATGGAACTTAATCTAAAATTACAATTACTAACATCTGATTATAATAATTTATTTCATGAACAAATGAATCCTAGAAATAGTAACAATCTAAGATTTAGAACCCCTGGTGATTTATTAGAACAAACTGATATTGAAGAAACTCCATTAAATTAACGAGTTAAAAATTAAATACTTGATTATGATATAATGATTGAAGGATTAGATATTATAATTGAAAAGATCAATAGTATTAAATGTGAACAAGATATTGAATTGATTATAGATACTCGTGAGCAAAAGATATTGAAACATATTAGAGATTTATCTTTTGTAAGAGTATTTCAATTAGATATTGGTGATATTCACTTTCGCATAAATGGTAAAACAATTTATATAATGGAAAGAAAAACATTTGAAGATTTATCACATTCAATAAAAGATGGACGTTTTAGAGAACAAAAAATAAGATTACAAAAGTGTTTGTCTCAAGATATAAATATTATTTATTTGATAGAGGGTCATTTAGAACAACAATATTATGCTAAACAAAAGCGTTGTAAAGTATTTGGTCTTCCTTTAAATACAATAATAGGAACTCAAACAAATATTATTTTACGTGATATGATGCAAGTTCATAAAACAACTTGTTTAGAAGAAAGTGTATTATTTCTATTAGATTTTTATAAAAAACTAAAAACATACTGTCATAAATATATAGGTAAGACAACAAAAATTAAACCTGATTATGTTGATAGTATTCATATCTCTAAAAAGAAGAATATGAATAAAGAGAATTGTATTATTATTCAATTAGCACAGATTCCTGGTGTTTCAGTACATATGGCAAAAGCAATAGTTTTGGAATGTAAATCTCTTAAAAGTTTATATGACGCGTATTCTAACTTTGAAGACGAGAAGGAGAAAGAAAGATTTCTAGAAACAATTACATACTCAGTTAATGGTGGTAAACCAAGAAAAATTGGTAAAGTTATTTCTAAAAGAATATATGAATATTTATCTTAATCATCATCAATATTCAATATAGAAACAAGTTGAATTTTATATCCTTTTCTGGATCTATATTTAATTTCTTTATATCCGTGTTTAGCCATCATATCTACAAAATCTTTTTTAGTACATTTTAAGCCAGATTCAGAAACATATTCTTCTAGTAATTTACTAGTATAGGTAAAATAATCCTCTTGGTCATATTCTTGATTAATAGGAGGAAAACGACATATATCATCATCATTTAGAAAGTTATATAAAGTATCACTTTCTAATTTATATCTTTCAGTAGCATTTTTAATTTTATCTGGGAATGAAGGAAGACCTTTATTATCATACCACTGAATCGCACCATTAATTAACCAAATTAGAAATTGTTGAATATTATTTTCTAATTTTTCTTGTTTTCTTTTATCTTTGATTCTATGTTTAGGATTATTAGCATCATATTCTTCTAGATCTTTAAATAAAGCATCAAATGGAATAAGAATTAATCGCCTATGTAAAGCAGTATCATTAGAAATATCTGGACGAAAGTTAGTAACTAAAATCGGTTGAGCCATCATTTCAAAAGTAAATTCTGATTTATAAAGAGGACGAACAGTACAAGTTTTATTACCAGTAATTCGTTTAATCATTCCTTCATTTAATTTAACAGCCTTATCAGATTCATCAACAATCGCAATACGAGCACCAAAAAGAGGCATTAAATGAGGAGTTGCTGAACCAGGTGATGATTTACGATTTTTTAATAATGAATTACCTGAAAGTGTAGCATAATATTTTTTCTCTTCTAGAACAGAACGTAGTAATTCAATAAGAACTGATTTCCCATTACTTCCTAATTCTCCCCAAAATACAACAAATTTTTGTTCCCTAATATAACCTGTAATTGAATATCCTAAAAAAGTTTGTAAATATCTAACCATTTCATTATCATCAAGCATAATCTCTTGAAAAAACGATTCAATATCACTAGTATCAAATTTAAGACCATTTTCTGGAAAATCAATCTTCAATTTTTTAGTACAATAATCATCAATTCTATAAGGACGAAGTTTTCCTTGATTATTTAATTCAATTACACCATTATTACAAGCAATAATATCTTTATTTGAATTTAATTTCGGCATAAATTCTGGATCAAATAATTCAGTTGCTACTAATGGCATTATATTTTTAGCATGATTAGCCGTCTGAACTTTTCTTCTTCTTTTTTCAACTGCTTTCTTAATTTCAACTAATTTTTCCTTATCAGTAGCATCATCTTCCTCTAAGTCACTAATTTTATGTTGAAGATCACAAATATAGTTAGTATAAAGTGAACCTAACTGAGCACACATTAAAGTTTTGATTGATCCTCCTAAATCTTCTTTCCATAAATCTCCATCCCACAACCAAAAATCGTAACCTTTTTTTGTTCCTGAACAAATAATTCTTTGTTCTGGGAGTTTATATAATTTACCAAATAATTCAGCATCTCCAAGGTCTTCTTTTTCAATACAATGTCTAATATATTCTATAGAAATACTATTTGTAATACGATCTTGCCATTTAGATACTCCTGAAATAAGTGCGTGATATGAGTCTTTATCATCTTCTTTTGCTAATTTATATAATTTTTTAATTCCATAATCTTTTATAACTTTATTGGATTTCCACATTGATTCAACTTGATTTTTAACCCAAGGATCATCTGGTTTATAATGTTTAGATTTCTTAGACCATTTAACTCCAATATCTTTTACTTTAATATCAAATTTATCTTCAATATTTTTCAAACAAAATATAACTCCTGCCCATAATTCTCTAGAATCTAATCTTTTTTCATCTAAACAGTCAAAAAGAATAGTATTAATTATACGACGAAGTCCTTTTTCATTAAAAATATTTTTTTCAAAATATTTTTTATCACGTTTTCGATATTTGCTATCTACAAATTTTTTGGAAAATGAACTTAATTTATCATTAAAAAAACCTGTAGTCTTAATTAATTTGGATTTTGTTTGGGGTATTCGAACACTTAAATACTCCATTTGTGAGACTAAATCTTTTTGTAAGATTTCTTGATTTGAACCATGAATAAGGAGATGACCGCTATTCTCAATATAAGACTTTTTTTCCTTGTCCCATTTAAGAACACCCAACATTCTTAGACCACCGCTTTTATAGGGTTTAGGATCAATTAATTCCTTATTTTTAGATTCCGTATTAATAATATCTGCTAAAATTAGACAGATACCCTTGTTAACTATGATTTTTGGATAATAAATATGATATGAATTTTCTTTCGCTTCATTTTTTGAAATATAATACTCGTTATAATCATCTTCTAAAATAAATGAATTCTCAATTATTTTGAAAATAAATTGATTGATGTCTTGTATATCAATATCAACACCGTCAATATCAAAAAATAATGGAAACTTTTTTGGTAATCTTTCACAAATTGAGGGCACACAACTTTCCCCGATTTGATTGTAAAGATTCATACATTTCCATTTTTGTGAACTAATTTTGTAACTTCCTTGGCAAATACAAACGTGTGTTAATTCACCATTTGATGTACTCGCATTTTTTAATAAGGTTTTAATAGTTTTTGCTACTACAATTGATTTTTCATTCATGTTCATATTAAAAGTTTAGTCTATTAAATAAAATTCACTTTCATTTTTAAAATTATTTTTAAACATAATAGTAAATTATTATATTAAACGATATAATTGTAGTTCAAAACATCAATTATATTTTGATAAATTTATAAACCAGTTGCAATTCCACTTCCTGTAGAAAATCCTGCACCGAAACGTGCACCAACGGAAATTGCTGGAGCAGCCATATCTAAAATAGCAAAAGTTGCTGCAGCGGTAATAGAAATCATAAAAATTTCAGTTAAATTAGTATTTCTTTTGGGAACATAATAAGCAGCAAGAGCTACAGCAAGTCCTTCAACTAAATATTTTATTAATCGAATGAAAACTTCTCTGAAATCAACTTGGAACATTTTTAATATTATATCTTTTATAATAGAAAATAATTACTGCGTAATTATATAAAAAACAAAATAAAGAATAAATAATAGTAATAAAATATAAAATGACTGATACTACTTATAATCCTAATCAAGATTATTTAGAAGAAGATTCTGATATTCCAAAACAAAAATTTTGCTGTCTTTCTTTTGTAGAACCATCTAAAGAAGTTGAAAAACATCTTGAAATTTTCATCTTTAATAAATTCTTAAAACATATTGCTAAAAACTTTACATTTTCTCCAAGAATTATATCAACTGGTGGTGTTGAATTAGAAATTCCTGAAGAAGAAAATAAAGAAATTGTTGGTGATATTGGTATTGAAGAATCTCAACAAATTGAAGTTGAAGAAATTGTTGAAGAAATTGTTGAAGAAATTGTTGAAGAAATTGTTGAAGAAGAAAAACCAGAAGATGTTTTTAAAACCCCAAAAGAATGTCATAAAAAACTTTTTGGAGAATATATTGGTTTTAAATCTGCTAATTATCCTGATTTAATTGAAACTTATATTAATAAATATGGTAATAAAACTTGCATGAGAGGTGTTAAAGTAAGAGGTTCTTATAAAACATTAGAAGAAGCCCGTACTAGAGCTAAAGAATTACAAGTTAATGATCAATCCTTTAATGTATTTGTTGGTTCTGTTGGATGTTGGTGTCCATTTAATCCTGTTAATATTAATGATGTTAAACCAGAATACTTGAATGACAAATTAAATCAAATTGTCCATAACCAAATTGAAGAGATTGACAAGAAAGCAGAAGTATTTAATCAAAGAAAACGAAAATTAGCTAATAAAAGAAAAGTAAATAAAAAATGAATAAATTAATTTAAGAATCAATAATAACAAATTTATGTATGGAAAAATAGATACTGAATATTATAAAAATGAAATTATAATAATTCTGTGTGATAAAAAATCATTTGATACTGGAATGATTGCTACTATTGATAAATATTCATCAAAAAATAAAGAGCATTGTTATATTAAAAATAGAAATAAACCAATTGGAAAATTATATATTCATTCGTTTACTAATGAATATGATAATATAATGAAAAGTAGTTTGTTACCTATTAATTTAACTAAATTAATTTTAGAATTTATTACAGTATAATACAAATATTCAAATATTATTTATATTAAATAAAGTTTGAAAATTTTATTAATGATATTATTTAAATTGGCCCTAAAACTCTATCAGTTCTTAATGATTTAGTACCAGTGGTATTAGTATTTTTTGGTCTATCTATTGGTTGTAATGGTTGACTTTTATCACGAAGATAAGTAACATATTGTTTAATATTACTCATAAGTCCTGGGATTATTGCTTCTACAGTAATATCATTTAATTCTTTAATTTGTTTTTTAAATTGGCAATTAATATTTTTACCATGTTGTAAATAAATAGATCTCATTAACATTGCAAGTTCCATATTATTTTGTTCGCCGATAATATATTTTCTTCTAGATTGTCTATAAATTTCATATCTAATTCTATTTTGAATTTCTTGTCTATTTTGACGAGAAAAGAAGAGTTTAGTTAAAGTATTACATTCCATATTGGTGAGAGCATATTTTTCAAAAGCATCTTGACTATCATCCATTGGAGCGGTTATTTCAAGACGAGCCCTTTGATCATCGCCATCTGGTAAAACTTGACCTCTTTCTTCCCAAAGATCATCCATAGTTCTTTTCATTTTCCACTGACTAACTTTATCTGGTTTTATATCCATAGTATTATATATTAAATAAATATAAAAAATTCATCCTGATTAACATATAAATAAGAATTTCTTAAGTAATTTATTTATATATAAAATGTTCACTCGTCTTAAAAAAATAGAAACAGAAATTAAAAAAATAGATAATCCTAGTTTTCTAAAAACTATAGGTATTAAAAAAATATACATTAAAAATTTTTTAAAAGTATTTGAAGAAAGGATAAAAAATGAAAATGATAAACTTAGAATATTTAGATTATATCTGACATATATTCATGAAAATTACATTATTGAAGAAAATAAAAGTATTTATATAGATGATGAAATTGAAGCATTTAGATGTTATGGTTTTACAAAAAAAGCATCTACCCATTATGTAAAATGTATAGATGGTATTTACAATAAAGATTCTACTATCAATTGGATATATCGTCTAGTAGAAAATTTAATTCAAAGAAATTCACATAAAAGCTTTAGTAAATTTTTAGAATTTTGTTATACTAAATCAAATAGTAATGAAAGTGATTCAGAAATTGAATTTATGGAAGAAGAAGAAGAAGAAGAATACGAAGATGAAGATGAAGATGAAGACGAAGATGAAGATGAAGATGAAGATGATGATATCATTGATTTAGTAAGTTGTGAAGATGAAGATTATGATGCGGATTAATTTTTAGAAATATTATATAAACCGATTACAATAATTGCTCCTGCAATTACAGCATATGCTAAGTTTGTTACATCAGTATTATCGGTTTCTCCTAAATTAATACCAGTATCATTTGAATCAACTTCTACTTCATCAGTTCCAACACCTTGAGCTGTAATTGGGGCATATCTAACTTTTGAGAGTTTTAATACTAATTCATTAAAAAAATTATTTTTTTTTGGGATATTATTTGATTCTTCATCAATTTTTTGATTCCATTTATATTTTTTTGGAGGAACCGCTTTTGAAAGTTTTCTATAAGAAGATGTATCTAATTGATTAAAATACAATAAATCTCCAGAAGCTAATTGTTCATCATAAATATTATCAACTTTTACAATTACATCATTTCTGATAGGTTCTTGTCCTACTGGAAGTGGTTTATAATCTTTTGTATTAACTGGATTACTTTCAGAAAGATCATGTAACCATTTTTTATTTTTATCATCAAAATCTGGACCATTAATTTTATTAGAAAACCAAACTAAATCTGAATCCCCATAATTATGTTGAATTTCCTTTTTTATATTTTTAGTCTTTAATTTAAGAATTTTAGTTGGATATAAAATTTCTTGACTATGTGGTTTGATTTTTAATCCTTTAAAATAATTTAATCTTACATCCTCCCTAGGATCTATATTTAAAGCATTTTTTCTTTCTTGTTCTCTCATTTCTGCTATTTTTTCTGCTAAAATATCTTCAACGACAAGTGCTTCAGCTGTAGATTGGATTTGATCTTTATGAAGTTCTACCCATTTATTAATATCTTCTTGGTGAGCCATTATATATATTATATATATAACTTATTTTTTTAGACTGTATATACAATTAAATTTAAACAAATATAATTAAATATTAAATTAAATACATATAAATAAACAATGGCTAACTCTGATCCAACACTTAATAATATTGATTCAATTGATGAATCACGAGATATCGTTGCCGAATCGGTTGAATTATTATATAATTCTTCCAGAAAAATAATTAAAGAATTCAAAGAAGATGGATTAATATCTGGATTCAAAGATATTGACCAACTTACTTGGTATAATTTAGTATCTTCTTTATGTGTAATTGTAAGAAGATTCGACCTCATCCAAAATGATGAAAAAACAAAAGAATTAGTTGTATTTAAAACTATTCAATTAATTATAAAAAATGATATCCATATAGATGAAAAAATTAAAGCTGATGTCCTTAAAGTATTTAATACTGTAGCACCAAGTATTATTGATATATTAATCCCTGGAAAAATTGACCCTAATAAACCACCTTCTCTTTTTGAAAAAGTTATAAATAAAATTTGTAAAATTTGTGGTTGTGGTTCATTATAAATTAGAAATAGATATTACAATTTGTTCTAATACACTCGAATATTTTCGTTCTAGACAGTTTCCTTCACAACGACCATTTATATTCATTCGAATTATTTATATATTATATAAAAGAATTATTATGTTAAACTATCTTCCACCCGAAGTATGTGCCCCTAATTTCTTTTTAAGTCTTAATTGGTTTGTATGTCCACACTTTTTTTTTCTACAATTTGTAGCTCGTATAGGTAATCTTGCATAACATCTTCTACATATTTTTTTATCACAATTATATTTTCTTGCAAGTGCCAGTAAACTTGGTTCAATAGCCATATATAATAAAGATTAGGAAAATATTTTTATTTAAATTTTTATAATTATATATTATGTACAAATCAAAGATATATTAGTAATAATTAAATCTTTATTAAAATTTTCTACAAATATTATAATAAAGATTTTTAATCTAATTAATATAAAAAATAATATCATTATATTAATTAAATGAAAAATAATAACGATGATTATTTTTATTTTTTATTATTCTTTCATCATTTTTTTATATAAATATAAATATTAATTTATTTCCAATTATAATGATTATAATGATTTTATTTTATTTTTTAATGCTTCAATTAAAAATTTAACATTTTTCTTTTTCTTTTTACCAGCAATTAATTTAGTTGTCGCTAATAAATTAATATAATCTCTTTTAGCATTTTTTTCAGTTAAAGCAATTGATTTATCAAAATCGATCAAAATAATATCTTCAATTTTATCATTTTTTAATTTTACAAAAACATTGATAGTTCCAAGATCATTGTGAATTATTCCTTTTTTGTGAAGGAGTTCTATTTTTTTTATTAAATTTTGTGATTGGGTTTTACTAATTATAATATCAGTTTCTTCAATAAAATTTGTCAATTCTAAACCTTGTAATAACTCCATTATAATGTTTAATTTGTTATTTTTATTTGTAAAAAAATCTTCAACCTTTGGAGCGATTCCTGCTGATGACATTATTAACGATATTCGTAATTCCTCAGCTGATACTGGAATTTTAACAGCGAATTTCTTCTTATCAGTTTTTCTAATAGCGATTTTTATAACTCCAGAAATCCCTTTTCCAATAATTTTATCAGTGATTTTATAATCGGTATTTTTTCTTTTTTGTTCGGTGATTTTTGATAATTCTTTTTTAATAGGATTATTTGGCTTTGTGAGTTCGTCCAATGATGTTGGTTTTGCGTTTTTTTTTGTAGTAGATGAAATAATAGATTTACCCAATGTCATTACATTTTTTTTGGCAATTTTTTTCAAATATGTATGGTATTTTTTAGAACTAATTCTTTTTTTTTTGTTATTTACAACTTGATAATAAAAATATTTGTAACTCTTATCTAAATTATAAACTCGTTTTTTTATAAATTTAACCATCGATATATATAAAATCTGTTTAGAAAAAATCTATATGATAATGAATTAAAAAATTTAAATAATATTATTTTTAATATTATTTTTAAAATTATAACAGATAATATCTATTCAAATTTCAACAACTTCTTTATTCTCTTTATCTTCTGTTAATTTCATTTCTTGTGCTAATTTGATTTCTACTAATTTCATTTCTTGTGCTAATTTGATTTCTGCTAATTTCTTTTCTGCTAATTTCTCTTCTACTAATTTCATTTCTTGTGCTAATTTGATTAAATTTAAATATCTTTTACGAGAATAAATTGAAGTAAATTTATCTAAATTTGCTAATTTAATTAAAGATGGAATTGACTTAATATTGATATGATAATATTTCAATTTATTTATACCATGTTTATTTTTCTTCTTTTCACCATGAAGCAAATAAAATAAAATATTTCGTGATATATAAACCATTAATTTCTCATCAAAACAATTATCTACATTTTTAATATTTCTTAATACATTATCATATTGATTTTTTCTAACTCGTTGTATAGAATTTCTTGATAGAATGGAAGTAAATTTTATCTCTGGTAAATTTTTTTTTGACTTCAATTTATATTTATTTAAAAGCAAAGATGGATAATAACAAGATAAATATGAATAACAATCTGATAAATCCCAATAATGATTATTATATATATAATTACCTATTAAATCACTATAAGAAATAATCTCACTAATATTTTTTATTATTGGTACCCAATTACGAGTATCTATTCCCTTTCGATGATTTAAATATTGTAAATAATTTTGATGTATCATTAAAGGCAATAATACTTTCTCTTGACAAAAAAAATAAAGAGTATCCTCAAATGATGTTTTTTGAGATAATAAAATACGAGTAAAATCAAATAACTCAGTCTCCTTTTGATTTTTTTGTAAAATTATTTGACATAATGACTCTATATTATCATCTAAATCTGATGGCTTCATATCAATATATGAAAGAAAACGTATTATATTACCTAATCTACGAAAATCATTTTGACTTATTGTTGTTATATATTTTATTGATGATTTATTTAACTTAATATTATTATTTTCAATTATCTCCTTAGCCTTCTTCTGTAATAATGTTTTATTAGGCTTTCCAATTTGAACACAAATACATTGCTTAATTAACTCATTTAAATTTTTAAAATAACTACCTGTACCAATACAAATAATTGGAATCTTTTTTTGCTTATTATCTTTTACTGTATTTATTACTGATAATAAATGTTTTTTACTATAACTATTTATACCTTCTATTTCATCTATTATAATTGATGCCCTTTTATAATTTGTTGTCATTATTGAAATATCACGAGAATAAATTATTTTTTTTAAACTATTTTGTATATGAACTTTATTAGCAAAATCTAAAGCATTAAAATAATGTATATAATAACCATTTTCTTTTAGAACTTTTTTCGCTATTTCTGTTTTACCAATACCTGATGAACCAATTAAAAATAACGGTTTATTATTTGTTTCTAAATTTTTTACCCAAGAATTTATATCTATTAATACTTTCTTATTTCCTAAAATGTTTTTACTCCGAATGAAAGTATCCTCCCATTCTTTAGTTGTATATTTTTGAGTAGACATATAAATTATTAGTAAACTAAATATTTAATACATAATAATTATTAGGTTTAAACAATACAAAACGCACATTATCAGATTTAATCATAAAGTTATTAAAAATATTAAAATAGATTTAAAATAAGAATTGTTAAATAAGAATCAACATATGAAAGTTACCTGTCATTTTAAGGGTAGTAAATATACTATCGAAATAAACGATACTCAAAAAATTATTGATTTGAAAAATAAAATTATGCAAACAATTAATGATAATATAATTAAATATATTGACTTAAAATTTATATGCGAAAATCCAATTCGTTCATTTGGAAAACAGACAATTAATCCTGGAATATTTTCACGAACTTGGGATAGTATGACATTAAATAACTATCCACTAGAATCTAAAAATTTAAGAATTGAAATTATTCCAGTTGATAATTATTCTCAAATAACAACAGAACAACAAAGAACTAAAAGAAAAAATCTTAAACGATTTAAATTTGGTCAAAAAAAAGAACAACCTGAAAAGAAAATAATTGTGTTTGATTATGATATAGATTTTCCACCTCTTGGTTCTTAAATATCTAATTTAATAACTTTTGTTTTTTTATTAGTCTTTGGTTTTTTCTTTGGTTTTGACTTAATTTTTTTTGTATCTTTCTTTCCTCCTTTCTTTTCTCCTTTCTTTTCTCCTTTCTTTTCTCCTTTCTTTTCTCCTTTCTTTTCTCCTTTCTTTTGTTTTACTGATTTTTTAGTATTCTCTTTCATATTATCAGATATTTCCTTATCTATATAAATATAATTTTCATCTGGTTTAACTCTCCATATTGGACCAAATGGTGATCTTAATAATAAATAACTTTCTTTTTTATCTTCTATATTATTTTTAAGAAGCATTCCACCTTTATTAACAACCATGTCTTTTTTTGTAATATATCTCACCCAAGTCTTTTGAGGAATATTTTTTATTAAATTCTTTCTCACTAAGCAAAAATCTTTACTTGTATCTGCCATTTTATCTTATATTTATTACTAATAATAAATTTTAATATTAATAAATAAATAAATAAATAAATAATTATATTTATATATAACAATGACTGAATCCCACCAACCAAATATAGATGATAATGATGAAGAAATTATTATTATAGAAACTAATAATAGTATAACTGATAACTCATTAAATCAAATTCGGGAAACTTTCGCATTATTTGATCAAAATAATGACGGTTATATTACAAAACAAGAATTTACTACTTTATTAAGAGCATTAGGAAAAAATTTAACTGATTTAGAAATAACAAATATTATTCAACAAGCAGATATACAAAATGATACAATTGACTTTGATAAATTTGTTATATTATTAAATCAAATTACTCCTAAAGATACTCAACAAGATTTAATTAATGCGTATGAATTATTTGATCCCGAAAATAATGGATTCATTAAAGTTCCAGAATTTAAACATATTATGACCAACTTAGGAGAAAAATTAAATGAACTCGAAATTAATAACATTATTCAAGAATTAGACTCTAATAATGAAGGTAAAATATATAAAAATGTTTTTATGGAAACCCTTTTATAAAGGGACTGAAAATTTTTAACATTTATATATTAATAATGTATCTTTACATGTTGGACATGTATGATTATCTAATACCCATTTATGAATACACTCTATATGATAAACTTGCCTACAACAACCTTGGATAAAACGAATATCTTTTGTATAATCTATTTTGTCTAAACAAATTAAACAATTTATATAGCATTCATCTTTGTCATAAACACCAATCTCAAATATATCTATATCATCATTATCTTTTACGTGGATTAATCCTAATATTGTATCATCATATGTCTTTTCTACTTTTTTACAATGTTCTTTGGCAATATCACGAATTGATAAATCATCTTCAATCACTCTATCATTATTATCTTGTTCTCCCCTGGTATCTCTCTGACCAGATATTCTTCTACGAACACGATTGAAACAATAAATTATTCTCTGTCTGCATCTACGTAGCATCGTTTCATATATTATAGCAATTTAATTTTTAATCTAGTTATATCTATATCGTAAAATTCAATTTTAACAATATAAATATATTAAAATTATAATATATATAAAACAAGACATCATGACAGTAGTATTAAAATTTGGAGGTTCTTCTGTAAAAAATGCACAATTAATTGAAACCATTTTAAATATTATAACTCAAAAAAGACAACAACAAAAAAAATTAATTGTCGTTTTTTCTGCTTGTGGTAAAACAACTAGTAAATTAATTAATTGTGTTGAATTAGCTTCCTATGGTGATCAAAATTATTTAACTATATTAAATTCTATTAATAAACAATATCTTGAAATAATTGATGATTTGTTTAAAGATAATATGGAAAGAAAAGAATTTATTAAACAAAAAACACTCACTAATTTGAATAAAATAAGTGATATACTTCGTGGTATTTATTTGATAATGGAAAATTATAAAAAAACAAATGATTGGCTTTTATCATTTGGCGAAGAAATAACATCTACAATTATATATAATTATTTTGCTATGAAATTAGAAGGAAATATTAAATATCTTGATTCACGAGAAGTTATTAAAACTAACAGTAATTACTTTAATGCTGATGTAAATATTAAATTGACGATTAATCTTATCCAAAATTATCTAAATAAAAATGACTTTGATCTATTAGTTGTTCCTGGTTTTATTGCAAGATCTGAATTAGATAATTCAACAACTACCATCGGAAGAGGAGGATCTGACTACACTGCCTCTATTTTTGGTGTGGGAGCGTCCGCTGAATGTGTAGAAATTTGGACTGATGTAAATGGTATTTTAACGTGTGACCCTAATATTATTAAAAATGCACAGGAAATTCCAGAAATGTCATATAATGAAATGTTTGAACTATCATACTATGGGGGTAAGGTTTTATATCATAAAACAATTAGTCCATTATACAAATATAACATTCCACTTTATATTAAAAATACATATAATCCTGGACATCCTGGTACTAAAGTTTCTAATGAACCTATAACTAAAGATAAGATGGTCTCCGCAATTTCTGGTTTAAAAGATATATCATTGTTACAATTAAATGGATCTTTATTACAAGGCAATGTCGGCATCGCATCTAGAATATTTACTGCTTTATCTAAAAAAAAGGTAAATATGATTATCATCTCTCAATCCTCTTCAGAAATTGCTATTTGTATTGGAATTAATACAAATCAATCTAGTATCGCTAAAAAATGTATTAATGAAGAGTTTAAAGAAGAAATGGCAAAAGGTAAAATTCATTTTAATATTAAAGATAATGTCTCTGTAATTGCTGCGATTGCTACTCACGAAAACACTAAATGTAAAATACTTGAAAAATTATTACAAATAGTTAACCAAAATAATATTCATATTTATATGCATAATTCTTCTGGATTGAATTCTTGTATTATTATCGATCAAAATAAATTAATCGACCATATGAATGTTATTCATAACTCTTTCTTTACTAAAAATGGATATACCCGAAGTGCTTTCATCTTAGGATTAGGTAATATTGGTAGTGGTCTATTTGAATTAATTAGTAAAAGACATGACATAAATATAATTGGTGTTGCTAATAGTCGTAAATGTTTATTGGGTGAATCATTAGAAAAAAAAATTTTACAAGAACTTAAAAATGATTTAAATAATTCTTCTACTATTATGGATTTAGACAAATTTGTTAATGAAATGATACAAAATAGTTCTGTTAACAAAATTGTTGTTGACTGTACTAGTAATACTATCATCCCAACTATTTATGAAAAATTATTGAATCATAATATCAAAGTTGTTACCCCAAATAAAAAAAGTATGTCTGAAGATTATCAATTATTTAAAAAGTTATTTAAATATTATCAAAAAAATTTATTTCAATTTGAAACAACTGTTGCTGCTGGATTACCTGCTATTAATTTGCTTGATAGTCTTGTAAAATGTAATCATCATATTAAAAAAATTGAGGGAATGTTTTCTGGAACTTTAAATTATGTACTTAGTTCTTTTATGAATGAAGATTCAATTACTATTACAGATGTTGTAAAAAATGCACATCAATCTGGATACACTGAACCAAATCCATTAGATGACTTAAATGGTATGGATGTTGCTAGAAAAATGTTAATTCTTGCTCGTATTATAGGTCTAGAAATCAATTTAGTTGATATCCCTGTAAAAGGATTAGTTGAATTTTCTGCTAATGATGCAACGGAATTTTTTGAAAAAATACCTGAACTTAATAATCAATTTCAAACTAAAAAAGATAGTGCTAAACAAAATAATAAAACTTTAAAATATATTGCTTCTTATGATGCCACCACAAATACTCTAAGTGTAGAAATGAAAGAAGTTGATAAAAATCATCCCTTTTATAATATTAATGGGACAAATAACGTAGTTTCAATAATTACAGATATTTATACTGATCCTGTAATTTTAACTGGATTTGGAGCAGGTAAATTTCAAACTGCGAGTGGTGTTCTTAATGATATATTAAAAGTCTAATTTAAAAATCAAAGAATAATTTTTCTACTGTAATTTCTGTATATTTATTCAATTTTTATGCGAAATATATATTAAATCATATATATAAAATGTAATAAAAAATTGAATTATTATTAAATAATATAAATCATTCGTAAAAATTTACATTAGTTAATAATGTACCACGAATATCAAGATATGGATGCCCCGAAACAGGGTTCGCATCTATCAAGTTACAAAATGTCTTTTAATCTGATAAAATCCGTAATTGGAATCGGATTATTATCTATCCCATTCACTCTTAAGGATTCTGGTTGGCTATTCTTAGTAATCATGGCTGGAATTGCATCAATTACTTACTATAATGCGCTCACATTAGGAACACTAGTTCAAAAATATACTAGAGAAGTTGATTATATTATCGACTATCCCACGTTAGGAAGATTTATATATGGAAATAAATGTGAAAAAACACTTAAAATTTTTTGGAGTACAGAAATTTACATGGTATCATTAGTAATGATAAGTCTTGCTGTCACATTTCTACATGAAATTCGTTTCTTAGAACACATTGATAAAATTTACATCGAATTAATCGTTATTAGTTCATACACTTCCTTTTCATTTATTCGTGATTATAATAAGTTATCTTTCGTCAGTTTAGGAGGTCTTTGTTCAATTGGACTTTTAGTTATTCTTGTATTTGTTAAATTTTTTACAATATCTGATTTAAAAACTGATACTAAAATTATTGATTTTGCTAATATCCCTAGTTGTATTGGTATATCACTTTTTTCCTTCGGGGGTCATGTGATATTTCCTGAAATATTCGATACATTGAAAAAAAAAGAAAACTTAAATAAAGTTATCACCAGATGCTGGGGAATTATTACTGTATTCACGATGGGCTTTGCTATTTTAGGATTTACGATTTTTGGTGAACATACATTTGATAGTATTGTAACTGATCTCGAAAAAGGATTTCTCAAAGATTGTTTGTTAGCATCATTATTTGTTAATTTAACGTTAAGTTTTCCATTAACTGTTAATCCACTGCTACTCAAAATAGAATGTATTAATTGTATTTTTTTAAGAGTAATCTATATGGGAAGTTTATTTTTAATTTGTCATTATTGGAAATCGTTTATTCAGATGATGGGGCTTACAGGGATTATCTTAGAGAATGCGACTTCGTTAATTTTTCCACCAATACTCATATTAAAAATTAATCCGAATATGAAACTTATTCATAAAATTATCAATATTTCTATTGTAATATTTGGTGTAATTACCATGATTATTGGCTTTGTGATAGAAGTAAAAAAATTCTAAACTATTTGGTCAGGTTCATCATTATTAGGTCTGTATTTATACGTTAGAAATAAAACTATTCCTAATAAAATGACTTCTGAAATACCAAATAGCAATACAGGTATATTTTTTTCATTAATTGAGTAAATCATCCATAAAAATCCTGAAATTATTCCAATTACTAAAAAATGAATTGAAATATCTTTACTAGATTTTGTTTGATATAATTTATAAATTTGTGGAACGTTTTGGACAGCACATAAAATCCCAGCAATATATCCGATAATATCCCAAATATATTGTGTCATTTTTTCTTTTATTTATATTTAAAATATTCAATTTTTTTAATTAATTTTTTTTAAATTAAATAAATATTGTAAATTTGAATAATTATCTGGAATATATTTCTCTAAATGATTTGATAAGATCCATTTATACATTACTAAATCTAATACGCTATTATCATCTACTGCAATATATTTACTTATTAAAGTTATTAATTCATCCGGAAATATTAAACTTAAATATTTATCTAATATTTTTTTTACCCATAATCTTTCAAGTATTATATATTTTGTTTTACTTATAGTAAAATAACTATGCAAATTACAAATACAATTATTATCAAATTCACAAAATGATTTATCAAATAATGTTTCGAAACGACATAATTCATGTTCTAGATTATATATCCTTAATTTTGGATACATCATATATCTTGGCGTATATATTTCCATACGATGTGTGTGTTCATAGAAACCTATAAACCATTGGATAAATTGTTCATCATATATCATTTTTTTTTTATAATACTTTTTAAAAGATTTATAATTTTCAAAATCATTTTTAGAATAAAAATGAATGATTCTATTCAATGACGACATATATAACATATATTTATATTATTTACATCAATATAATACAATTCTAGCATCTCTATTAGGATGCCAGCCATTTTGTAAAATTACAATTGTTTCTTGACTAGCTATTTTTAGTAACATATAAAATTTATAAGCAAAATGACAGATATAACAATCAATAGCGAACATTAAAATTCCCAAAACAAGTATAAAAGTTTCTGGAATCATAATCATGAATATAATCTCGGATACCGCACGACAAACTAAATAAACCATGTAAAAAATAATATAACAAGGTTTATATTCTTTAGCACCAACGTATCCAAACACAACAAAACATAGAGCAATTAAATATATAAGACTAAATGGTGCTGACAAAAAACTATTTAGTAATAGAAAAAACCCATCTATCATTGTAAAAAATTTTAGACTTTTTCTATAAACAAATATCTTGAATAATTCTTCCTCATTCTGAATAACTGGTAATACTGATATATGATAAATTGGGGGTTGTCTAATTGGTTCTGGGGGAACAGTTACTGGAGAAAGATTGACTTGGGGTTGGGGATAAGTTAGTTTACTATAAGGTTCATCTCTAATATTGACATCAACATAAGTACCTTCAGGAACTGATGATGGATGTAAATTACCTCTTTCGCCCTCTTGAGTATTAATCATTTTAATTATCTTTATCAAATTGAAGTTAAAATAAATTTTAAATTTCATTTTTTAAGAATATATATGGAGACAGGACATTTAAGATTAATCAATAAAGGAAATGATTGTTATTTAAATTCTGCTTTACAATTTATAACTCAAGGAAAACAAGTTAATAAAGCACTAGAAAAACATTTTAAAGATTCAGATTTATATTGTTTTTTTCTTTTAATGTTTAAACAAAAATGGGAAGATGTAGAAGCACAAGATAATCCTAGAAATATTAAATATCTAGTCGCTAAAAAATTTCCTCAATTTAATAACAATTATCAACAAGATAGTCACGAATTTTTAGTATGTTTATTAGATCTACTTGAAAATCCTATACTTAAACATTTTTACGATTTTAAGATCGTATCAACTGTAAAATGTGATTATTGTAAAAAAAAGTCTAAAACAACACAAGAACAAAGGTTTATTTCTTTATCAATTCCAAAACAAGAAACAACTTTAAGACAATGTTTCAAAAACTATATCTTACAAGAAAATGTTTCTTGGAAATGCCCAAAATGTAGAAATAATACTGCAAATAAACAAATTTTAATACTTAATTTACCTAAATTTCTAATCATACATTTAAAAAGATTTGAATGGTTTAAAAATGGAAAACGAATAAACACACCAATTAACTTCCCAATTAATTGGAAAATTAATAACAATAATAAATATAAATTAATATCTATTATCAATCATTATGGTTCATTTGATGGAGGACATTATACATCCATCGGAAAAATAAATACAAATAAATGGATAGTATATGATGATATTAGACTATCCAAAATTCAAACACAACACATTAAAATAAATTATAAAACTTCCGCTTATTTATTATTATACGAAAAAATTAAACAGTAACTTCTTCATCTGCTAGGGAATCAGATTTTAACGCTTCAAGATTAGCTTTAGTAAGTTCAATAGCTTTTTGTTTGTAAATTCCTCTTTGTTTTTCACTAAGAGATTTCCAAAGTGGACCTTTCAATTTACTTAATTCCCCAAAGGTAGCATCTGGATTATCTTTACGCAAGTTTTCTTCAACTTCTTTGTCACCAAGGAAGGCAGCATAAGCATTAATAATACCTTTTCTACGAGATACTTTCTTTTTATAGGTTCTTAAATCATTAAGGTATTTTTTTTTCATTACTCTAGCATCAAGATCATTATCTTCTGCTATTTTTTCAATCAGATTCTCCAAAATTGGAGTAATATTTTTTAAAATACTTGGAATTAATAATTTATGACTAGGCATATTTTCTATATTCTTCTATATAACAAGTTCTTTAAGTTATTTTTGGGATATAAACGCAATATATATTACTATTTTAATTGGTAAAAATAGATATCACTATAATATATTATACATATCTAATGAAATATATTATAATTGTATATAATAAAGGATGATTTCTGATTTTATTGATAATAAAAATTATAAAACTTATTATAGAGTTTATGGTAATTTAAAAAATAAATGGGAAATACCATTGATTATGATACACGGAGGACCAGGTCATACTAGTGCTTATTACAAAACAATTGTTACTACTCAAGCAAAATATCTTGGACCTGTTATTATATACGATCAACTTGGATGTGGAAAAAGTACGTCAAAAATCCCCGTTAAAAAACTTACTTTAAAAATGCATATAGATCAATTAATACAAATTATTAAAGAACTTAAACTTGAAAAAGTTCACTTAGTTGGACATAGTTGGGGTTCTATTATTGCGCTTGAAACATATCTTAGAATTCCTGATAATATTATGAGTATTGTATTTTATAGTCCATGTATTAGTGTAAAATTATGGGAAAAAACAGCACACAAATATGTTAAAGATATTAAAAAATTATGCGGTGGTAAAAAATGTAACATCGAACAATTATATACTCATAAACATATTGGAAATCCAAAAGAATTAGTACATTATATCAAAGGAAGTAATATGAAAATTTATAACTACTTATGGGGTAAAGCAGAATATAACGTTACTGGTAAAATTAAAAATTATGAAAAAGTTGGAGAACTTAAAAAAATTGATATTCCAGTTCACTATATTGGAGGTAAATTTGATACTGCTTCTCCTAGTGCACTTAAATATTTAGCTAGTAAAACTCCTAATTCTACTGTTAAAATTCATAACAGAAGTAGACATGTCGCACATCTTGATGAAAAACTACCTTTCCTTAAAAATATTATATTATTTTATAATGGCTTTTATGAATTAGCATTACATTATAGATTTGATAGTTTCTTAAAAGAATTAAAAAAATCTAATACTCCTAAAAATGGATCTATCGCATTTACTACTTTATTTATTTTAAAAAATAGAGCAACTGAAATATATAAAAAATATAATCTTGTCAAAGAACTTAAAAAAATTATTAAAAGAATACCACAAACACTCAATAAACCTGTTAGACAATTATTTGATTTACAAGAACCATTAGATAACTGGTACTTTACTAAATTACTTGGTGCTGGTGATAAATATAAACCTAAACAATCTATTATCGATAAATGGTTTAACGAAGAAGACTTAATTAAAGTTGATGGACCCCGTGAAGCAGTTTTACATTATGTTTATATTAGAACTCTTATGATATGTGATCCTAAAAGATATGGACATTTACATAAATATTCACAAAACTTAAAAAGAATATGTAAAAGAGATGCTAAATGCTATATCTACTTCCTTACTCACGTTATTATGTATGATTTAGATTTTGGTAAAATTAATAAAATACCAAAATCATCAAAAAAAGCATTAGTTGAAATTTACCAATTTTGTGAACATAATATTGATTACATACACAAAGATGTAGATTTAATGGGAGAAATCATCTTATGTTGTAAATTATGTCATACATATAACTTTCCATATTATGGAAAACTTATTTCTCGTATGATTCCAACTAAAGTATTTCAAAATTATCATGAAAATGCTGTATTAGCAGTTGTTAGTTGTAAATGGGATAATTATAAAATGATTAAACAACAATTATCTTAATTTAAAAGTCCCAGTCCCTAAATTTAAAATATTATTTTAAAAAGTAACTAAACTTCCTATATTTCTAAATAATTGTCTAGTAAAAGAATATTTTTCTTGAAAATTAAAAAATTTAGGATTTAATACAGGAATATTATTTTTATATCCAATAATAGGTAGTTTCATTTCCCGTTTATTTATTAACCAATGTGCTGTATTATCATAATCGCAATATAAGTTATTATAATAATAAAATTCTGTAATTTTGTTAGCAATACTTTGATAATAATTTCCTTTTTTTAAATCATTATTACGATACATTTGTTTTTTTACAAATTTATTATTTTTTTTTATGTAATAATATTTCATCATTGATAAAGATTGTTTTAAATCTTCATTTTCTAAAAAATGATACATAATAATTTCTCTATAATATATTAAATGTTCTGTGGCATCAATTTCATTACCAGGTGTTATCATCATTTTGAACAATTCTGAATTATCATTTAGAATACTTGCCTTTATTTTTTTAGGAATAAAATCTACTTGTTTAAATTTTGTGTTAAATTCTTTAAACTCCTCCTCAGTCATTGGTACTGCGAATTGATAAAATTCTTCAAGATCATCATATAAAATTAAAATTTCAGCTAAATTTTTAATAGTATAATATGGAATATCGTCCATTTGATGTTTAAAATCATAAATAATATTTGAAATTCCTACTTCTTTTACCTCTTCAGTTATTTTTCTCTTATGATAGTCAAATTTTGTAATATCAATTTTGATATTACGTTGCTTAATTTTCTTTGCTTTATTACAAAGATAAGAAATCATTGTGTAATTTAGATCATATAAATATATTAAAAATCAGTTTTAATTTCTATATATTTACTTAATCAAAAACAATTCTTTGTTGCCAATTTCCACCTACTTTTTTATATAATGTCATTGTGCTTGTTCCCGATTTCTCTAATTTCCAATCATTATTACTTTCATTTAAAACATCAGAACAAATTATTACATTATTATCAACACGAACTGAACCATCGACATCTATTTTTACTGAATTTTGACCATTATTTGTTATTAAAATAGATTCATCTGTTTTATTAACTTGTATACTTGTTAATGGATTCACTCTTCCATCATCTAATTGAGTTGCTTTACCAATATTATAAGAAATTCCAGAAGCAGCTGTGAAATTTAATTTGTCACCCTTTTCTGTCATGGAAATACTACTTGTACCAATCTTAACTGTATTGGCACTGAAAATACCATTTCTAGCATAAATACCTTTTACATAAATATCACTGTAATTTGATAAAGTTTCAAATACTGAAAAAGTATAATTGATTGTTGCTATTGTAACACTGTTATGAGTTATTGTAACTGAACCAGAAGATTGACTTTGAGAAGTTGGTAAACAAGAAACATTTACTGATTTTTCTTCGTTATTTAAAACAACTGTTATACTACTTGAAAAAGAACCACTCTCTCCCTCTCTTATTGTAAGAATTACATCATTTGAAGCAACAGATATTCCAGTTAAATTACCAGCAGTAGATAAAGCAAATGATGTATTATTTGATTGATTAATTTCTATTTTGCCTAGGGCAAAACTTGTCGGTGTAACTGTGATAGACATATTATATTATAGTTTAGAATATAGTTTCATATAGTTATACGCAAACTATATTTTAACACTTCAAATGTAGTGCGTTTCAAATTTAAATACCACCACGAAGTCTTAAAACAAGATGAAGAGTAGACTCTTTTTGAATATTATAATCTGCTAAAGTTCTACCATCTTCTAATTGTTTTCCAGCAAAAATAAGACGTTGTTGTTCTGGTGGAATACCTTCCTTATCTTGAATTTTTGCTTTAATGTTTGTGATTGTATCAGATGATTCAACATCTAATGTAATTGTTTTGCCTGTAAGAGTTTTGACAAAGATTTGCATTTTAGTTGTTATATCATATATATATAAATTTTAAAAATAATTCATATTTTTAATTTCATTATTTGCTAACTAAAACTGTTAAACATTTAGATATAATAATATATATCAATATTAAATGACTTCATACTTGGAATTTAAAAGATTTCATCATTTGCTTGAAATCGAAAATAAATTAGAAAATATTCTATCAAAACCTATAAAAGATATTATTTATAAATATAAAGGTAATGAAAATCCTGTTTTATTTTTAGAAAATAATGAAGTTAAATGTAGATTACAATTGAAAGATAGAGAATTAAAACTTGATATGTATGATAAAAAATTAAATCAATGGTCTAATGGTAATATATATTTCGCATTTAATTTTACTACATCTGAAAATGTTGGAATTGGAACAACAATGCCACATGTAGGAATTGGTAGTGCTATAACATCTACTCATATTGGAGTAAATTTAATTTAAATTACTTTATATTTTTATACAAATTTAAAATTTGTTCATTGGTCATCTTATATAAATTCTGTGCTGTATAAACAAAATGTATTACTAACTTAAAATTTCTTTTGTTTATTTCCTTCTCCTCACTATCAGCATATATTGACATATTCCAAATATTATCTGTTCGTTGATGAATATCTGTATTATGTGTCATTTTATGTTTAGTAATTGAACAATATCCATATTGGTCATTATACTTATTTATTATATCTTGACTTGTTAAAGTTATTTTTTTCTTCTTAAACTTTTTTTTAAACTTCTTCAATATAATTTTTATATAATTTTCTAATTTTGACATTGATTCTGAAATTTTCTTCTTTTGGCAGTTTTTACAATAACTTTGATACCCATAATTAGAACTTCTATTTATATAAAATTCAGAACAATGCTTTTGTTTGGAGCAGCAAGAACATATAAGATCTATATTAGTACTCTTTTTATTTGATTCTTTTTTTAAAAGTCGTATTGCTTTACGACATTCCTTACAAATTGAATGTTTTCCAAAAAGACCTTTTTGTAATTTATGAAAATTATTTAAGTCTTTATGTTTATTACATTTAGAGCATACTTTATACATCTTTTGTTCTAAAATATTAATATATTTTTATTTTACTTTTAATTATTCTTTAATCAGTTACAAGTAGAACAAACTGATTTAGCAAATTCTAAAGTTGCTCTCGCACCAGAACAAAATTTAGCATCTATTTCTGGTCTTAATAAACACATCATAATAAATTTAGAAGGTTTATCTGGTGGAGAAAGAGAATCTAATTCAGTTAAGATCTTTTTAATCTGTACATAATCATTATTTCTTATTGCTCCATTACTGTCTGCTGGATTAAATATAAATTTACTAGGTAAATATGTTTTTAAACTTAACATTATTTCTTCTTCATCGTCTATGTCTCTTCTATTACGAACCTTTGTATAATCAATACCACTCATCGGTTGTACACTTACTTCATTATTATTAACAATTGTTTTAGGATGATTTTTCTTCTTAAAATAATACGAAAGATGATTAATTGTTTCATTAATATAAATACCTTCTTCAACCAATTCAAGATATTCTTTATAAGTAATTGTAACATTCTTTAAAGATGGTGTATTATATTTTTTGTTCCCTCGATCGTAATTAATTGAATTGTTTTTTAAATTTTCAAAATCTTCAATTATACCACTAATAATCATACAACCAAAACAATAATTAATTAACAGATCAAATCTTTCTCTAACTTTTTTATTTCTTACGCTCGGATCATCCACTCCTGCTTTTGTTGTATATAATGTTTCTATAAATTTCAAAAAAGTATATGGTTTTGTCCCTTGTTCATCTTTTAAATTTGTATTTAACCATGATGTGATAATCTTAGTAACCTGATTATTTAAACCTTTATAATATCCCATCAGATTTTCTCTGTTTCTTTTCGTTTCTTTAAAGGATTTAGGAAAATTCTTCATAATATGTTTGTTCCTTTTTTCAGTATATATTAATTCTTCCCAATAATACATAGCATTCTTGATATCTTTTAAAAGAGTAAATGCTTGACCTTTACTTAATAACTCTTCTTGAATGTTTTTCATTTTTTCTAAATATTTATTTAAAACCACGGGATCATTCATACGGCTTTTATCTTCTTGCTCTGCAGCTAGTTTTTGGTTTCTAAAATCAATCGCATCTGTTTCATACTCTTGAGAATACTGTTGATATATTCTGTCTCTCTTATTCCATTTCTTATAACTTACCTCATACATAGTTGGATTTTGGCGGCCAAGAGCCTTATTACAATCAATTAAACTTTTCCATTTTGGATCTGCACCTACCTCTTTCACTAATTTAGCAACGCCTTGGGGAGTCGCTTTACCCGACCAACCATGGGTACATACACTATCTCCAACATTTAATAAATCATCAACTACTTTATCAAAATGTTTTGCTAATTCCCATTTAGCAGTTATACTATCTGTAAATTTCTCTGGTGTAAGTTGAACCCATTTATCTTCCGATGCCCATCGATAACCCTTAAAGGGAGCAATCACCGTTCTCATATCAATAAATGGATAAATACTAATTGCGATTTCAATTGGATCTTCGATACCAGCCATATCAACAAATGTTATATATCCTTCAATGCCAGTAATTGATTTAATTTTAAGACTAATAAATAAATGACTTCTAGAACTAGCAGGATTATTTGGTGTTCCTTTAACTGTTGCGGAAATTCGAGATTCAGTTTTATATTCTCCTTTTATATCCATATTAGCAATTCTTGGTTTTTTTCTAAGATTATTAATTGTTTCTAATATAGCATCCATTTGATCATTTCTTATTTTTTCATCCTTATGATTTATATTATCCCAAAGTATATCTATATCTTTAATATGTTCTTTTTTTTCCGTAACAACCATATTCTCTCTTTGGTCTTGTAATTCCTCTTCTAATATATAATATCTATTAGATATAATATGTTTTTTTTTTATGGAATAATAACCATAAAGTTCACTAATTTCTCTAATTGAAATTGTTGCATGTTGTGCTTTTGCTTCTTTCATAACACTACCTAACATATTATCTGGACCATCTAATAAAGTATGTGATTTACCAGAACCCGAATAACCATATCCAAATAATACAATACTATAACCTTCTATTGCTTGTAATAAAGCATCTTTAAGAGGTGGGTTATTTGCTTTATCTGGATTACCCTTAAAAAGAATTTTATTAGTAACATTTTCATAAGTTCCAAAAAAACTACCAAATCTTTTAAATTCGTCCATTCCAAATTTTTCTAATAATTTCTGATCAATAACATCATCATATATATTTGTCCCCTTGTTTTGTGACCTATCTCTTTTTTTTTTGTCAAAAAATGGATCATGGTCACAAGCATTTCTAGAAATAATAAAATTTGTTTCTTCACCAGAAGTTTTTTCAATTACATAAGATCTACCTAAACAAGTATTCTCATAACAACTTTCATTTTTATTCCCCTTTTCTTCTTTACTTATACTATAATCATTAATACGAACATAGACACGAACTGCACCAGAAATATCTTCATATTTATTAACAATATATTTTAACCCTGGAACTAACTCTCTTTTCACTTTTCCAAGATTTTTATTAAAATCTCCAAGTATTTGACATAACTTTTTTTTAATTTCCTCATCAATAGACCAAGTTCGATTATTTTGCATAAAAGATGTTAATTCTTGTAATTTTGTTTCTGCTGAACCTAAAAGACTTTTTATTTTTTTTTCATAATATTTCTTAATAGTTTTTGCCTTATCAGTAATTTTTTCATCATGTCCTTTAAATAAATTTTTTAGATCTGCTGGAGCATTAACTGGTAAATACGCTTTTGCTTTTTTCTTCATTGCAACGTCCATTGAAGAATTTAAAAGGTCATATAATTTCTTCAAAATACCTGTTTGATTTTTTATATTATTTATTTGAATACTTCCATTTTTATCAGCACCTTCGGCGTCACAATCTGATAATAAAGAAATAATTTCCTCCCCAAGTTGTTTGATTGTTTTAGCATTAGTATCAAAAAATTTATTCTCTTGTTCTGTTAATTCACTTTTATCTTTTCCTAAGACAACTTTATATATATTTTCGATTATACCTCTAGAATCACCACTTTCACCTTTTATTACTTCTTTTAAATCTAACAAAATAGAAGCATAATGCTCTTGTGGAAATTGTATATTATTACTAGCCATAAAAGCATCAACTAAAGTTTCATATTGTTTCGCACCACCAATTGCTCTTTTCTTATTATAAATAATTCTATTCTTAAGAAATTTATGTCTATTTCTAAATAAATTTTTTATCTCTCTTGTAATATCTTTAATTTTAATTTTATTATTTTTGACATATTTTTTTACATGTGCATTAATTATATCATTTTCTATCTTTTTAGATTCGACTACTACCTTTTCTAATTTATCTAGATCTTTATATATCTCATTTACTGGTTTTGAACTACCACCTTGTTGCTTAATATATTCTATTAGACCCTTATCATAATCAGGTAATTTATTTGTTAGATTATCATTAAAATTTTGTTCAACACTTTTTATTTTAGCATTAAGTTGTTCTTTTCCTATCTTATTATCACACTCTTCTTTTAGATTGTCACAGTTTTCTTTTAGTATTTGTAATTGTTGTTTAATACTTTTCATTTCAGTATCAACTGCGTCTTTTCTTATTTGTAATTCATTTGTTTCATTTTTTGCTGCTGTAAATTCCTCTTTTGATACTAAAGTGCTTTGTTTTCGATCAAGAACATCTAGAGCAGTTTTTGCTTGAACGATATTTACTTTTAATTCTTCATTCTCTTTTTTTAAATCCTGAATTATTGTATCTTTATCTGCTGAACCTGTTTCAATATTTTCGATTTGATTATTTAATTGTACATTTTTTTTATTTAATTCTTTAATTTGATTTTGAAAATCAGCAACTTTAGTTATATCTTTTTTCTCTAAAGTATCCTTTTCTTTTATTATAGTTACCATCTGTAAATCTAAATTGCTATTTTTCTTTGTTAAATCTTTAATTTTATCATTTAATTCTTTAAGTTGTTTTGGTGATGTACTAGACATTTGTTCAACAAGTTGATCTAATTGTTTTAAATAATTCATAATTTTTTTATTATTTTCATTAACACCAAGATCAATCTCCGCAATCTCCGATATTGGAACATCTATATCTTCAGAATAAAAACCACCTATTTGAATATTTGCCATTTTACTACAATATCCTCTCAAAGCATTATTTCTTTTTTTTAAAAGTATAACATTTTTGAGTTTTGTTTCATAATACTTATTATATAAATCTATATTCATCTTATATATTATCATTATATTTTTTGTATTAATATATTCATTCAAAATAATTTTATATAGTTTAAATATATATATTACATATGAATCTTGTTAAAACTATCACTAATATTCCTAAATCTATCGCATCTGCATTTAAAAAAATGTCTAACACTCAAAAAATTGTTCTTCTTTTAGTTATTGTAGCAATTATAGCAGTTTGTTATTTATACAGAACTCAAATTTCTGATTTCTTTGTTGGTCTTAAAAACAAAATTACCGGTACAGAAAATTATGAAGAAGTTACTGATGAATCAATAGAAACTAATAATAATAATAATGAAGAAGGATTTTCTAACAAACTTAAAGATTCTACCAAACAATTAGTTCTCTTCTATGCTCCATGGTGCCCACACTGTAAAACTATGATGCCAGACTGGGATAAATTCGCTAGTGAAAACAAATCTAGCGTTAAAGCAAAAAAAGTTAACAGTGATGAAGATCCAGAAACAGTTAAAGAATACGAAGTTCAAGGATTCCCAACTATTTTACTTTTAGATTCCAATGGTAAAAAGATTGCTGATTATCAAGGAGAAAGAAATACAAAAGCATTTGCTGAATTTGTCAAAGCCCAATAAATTTATTATTAACATATTATAACAATCGATTTTCAATGTAAAAAAAACCTATTGTTATAATATATAAAATGTCACAAGAAGTACAAAAAGAATTAAAAGAAGCAACAAAGACATTAACTAAATTAGTTACTCTTCAACCAGAAGAACCAGAATATCCAAAAAGAACTCCAAAATGGTTTAAAGAATATATTAATATAAATAGTATCGGTAAAGCAATGGGAGTTACATTACTTGCAGCGATTATTACTGGGATGGGTGCTTTTGGTGGATTCCCAACTCCTCCTAAACTATTTATCCAATTATTTAATATTCCTGGATTTCGTTGGTTTGCAGTATTTTTATTAATCTGGCAAGGTGCTGGAGGTGGTGCTGAATTTACTTGGAGATCATTAGGTATGAGTTTTATGTCTACCTTAGTTATCTGGTTAATATATCAATTCCCATTAGTTAAATACGGTTATCCAGAACCAGAAATTTCAGATGAAAATGATGAAATTGATGAAGATGAAGTTATTATTGCTAAAAAAACCATTGAAATTGCTATGAAAAAAGAAAAAATAGTTGAAAAACCACCAAAACAAGAATTAGTTAACATTTATAATGAAAAACATCTCTCTCCAATTGATATTGAAAATCAACATTTAAAAGCATTAAAATACTATACTGATAGTCTTGAAAATGAAATGAATAAAACGATTGAACTCAAAGACTCAACTCCTAAATACGACCAACAATGGAAATCTTTACCAAAAGTTCAAGGTTCTTATAAGAACAATAAATATAATTCCCTTAAAGTTTATAACAACGCAATTGAAAATAGTGATTTAGTTAGCGAAAAACCAGAGAATTTATATAATGATAATACTCCATATCAAGAACATAATGATTTTTGGGTAAAAGAAAATTAAATTTTAGTACAAATATATTGTATATCACGTTCTGTAAAAGTTAAAGGAATAAGAGGAGATATTTCTTTCATTTTCATTGAACTTAATTTATTCTTACCCTTATCATAAAATTTCATATGAGCCAAAGGATTTACATCTTTACTTACAAAACCTAAAACTTTTTCTGAAATTATAACAGAACTTTTATCAATTTCTTTTGCTTCATTTTCACTAATTGTATGATATAGTTGTCTTCTATGAATTCTATCTAAAATTTTATTTTTTGAAAGTTTAAGACAAGTATAAATATAATCATCTGTTAATTTGATCCACTCAAAACTACCATCTTCAAACATCTGATCTAAACATAAAAATACTTTCTCTTCTATTATCGCATCACATATCATAGCATCTATTTGACAAACTGCTTTATGTTGATAAACCTCTTTATGTAATTTATACCGAGCATTAAAAATTGAATAAAGTGTATAAGCCGCTTTTTTATCATAACAAATTTGATTTTCTATAATTCTCATTTTATGAAATAAATAATCATATTGAAAACCTAATTGAAATCCTAAATGATAACTATCACGAAGTAAATAATCCAATTTATCTACATCAAAATATGTAGTAGAATTGGCAACTATTTCAAAATAGTACTTCGGATAAGAAGGATCAACAATACCTAATATTATATTACTTATCAGATTTACCTCTTTATTACTTAGAGGAAATTCATATTTTTTTACCATATATTTAAATAAATTAACTCCACGTTCTTCGTGTTCTTCCACACGGACGTTTAACTTTTTACGAATTTTATTATCAAATGAATGTGAAAAACAGACATGACCGATATCATGTATTAAACCAGCAATTTTTATTAATTGAATATCTCTTTTAGATATCTTTAAATCTTGTTGATTTTCTAATAATGATTTAAACAGTTTATCCACTAAATTATAAACACCTAATGAATGTTCTAATCTTGTATGTGAAGCACTTGGATAAACATAATGACAAACTCCTAATTGACGGATAAAACGAAGACGTTGAAATTCTTCTGTATCAATTATTTTAAGAGCGAGGTCATCAACTCTTATAAATTTATGGACGGGACATTTAATTGATTTCATTGTTATTCTTAATTAACAAATTTCAATTTTATATTTTAAATATATATAACATATATATAATTAAAAAAATCAAAAAAATAATTATTAGTTTTTTGATTAATTTAATTATTATTTATTTTAAAGACCAAAGAACCATTTCTTAAAAGACCAATCTTTAATAACTTCTAATTCTTCTGATGATGTAATATATGAATCCTCTGATGGAACATATGATTTTTCACTTACGTCTTCTTCACTTACGTCTTCACTTACGCCTTCTTCTTGTGGAACTTCAATCGCATAATTACTAATTATCTTTTTATTTATAACACTTTGTAATAAATCATTCACATCATTTAAATTATCATTATCTAAGTTTTCATCATTACTATAATATTCTTCATCTTCAATTTGAAGAGCAAACATTGTTTCATTATCTTTCTTCTTTTCTTTTTCAACTTTTTTATGATAATTAATTGTATTTTCAGTTGAAGAAGATACTAATCGTCCATATCTATCTAAATCTTGTTTATTAAGAGAACCGGTTTCATATAATTTTTCTTCAATTATATCTAAAACACTATTAGATGTTTCTTTCTTAATACATGAACAACTACATTCTTGACTACACTTACAGCAACAAGAACAACATCCACAACCACAAGGACAAGGTGGACAGGACCAACTACATTCTTGACTACACTTACAGCAACAAGAACAACATCCACAACCACAAGGACAAGGTGGACAGGAACAACCACAACTACATTCACAATTATGAGTAATTATAACTGGTTGTGGAAAAAGATTATCACCATAATATAAAGAACGAGCAGCAACTAAATTAGAAATACTTTCTTCTTCATAAGATATATCATCTGATTTAATTTCTTCTTCTTTCTTTTCTTCTTCTTTCTTTTCACTAATTTTTTCAATAACATCTTGGATAACTTCATCAACAATTTGGGTGGCAATTTCTTCTTCTTTTTTCTTTTCACTAATTTTTTCAATAACATTTTGGATAACATTTTGGATAACTTCATCAACAATTTGGGGAACAATTTCTTCTTCTTTCTCTTCGGTTTCTAAAGATGGTAATTTATTTAACTGATATACAGGATAAGTACCTACAATTCTACAATCAAATGCAAGTTCATTCATTTGTTTTTTTTCTTCTTCAACTGAAGATAGTTCTGGTCCAATGACTTCACCAGCATCACCTTCTTCAAAAATTTCTGGTTCTCCTTCAACCATATTATTGTCATCGCCTGCTTCACCGGATTGTTGTTGAGACATCATATTATTATAATATTCTTTATCTTTCTTGTTATTTAATTCATCATATTCTTTCATAAGTTGTTCACCTGAAAAACTTTCATCTATTTCATTTAAATTTAATTCATTTAATTGTTCTGCTAAATTATCAATAATTGGTTCAACATCACAAAAAATATCAATATCATTATTTTTGTCTAATTCTTCAATTGAATTTAAAATTTCAGTAATAATAAAACGACCACTTTTTGTTTTTTGAATTTGTAATCCATTATTTGTTGTAATAGAACCTAATTTTTCATCATCTAATTCAAGAAATGGTTCAGGAATTTTTACTGCTTTAAAATCATTTAAATTTAAAAGATTATTAATAATTTGTTTTTGCTCTTTTTTTGAAATAACTGGGGAACATGGACGAGAACGTTCATCAGATGATGAATAGAATGATGAATCTGGTAAAGGTGGAAGAGAGTTTAAATTAAAAAGTGGTATCTTTTCTTCTTCTTCAATATCACTACAAATAGAGTCTGAATCGGATGATGAATCTGGTAAAGGTGGAAGAGATGTTAAATTAAAAAGTGGTATCTTTTCTTCTTCTTCTAAAGGTGGAAGAGATGTTAAATTAAAAAGTGGTATCTTTTCTTCTTCTTCAATATCAATACAAATAGAGTCTGAAACTGAAATATTAACAAGTTGTTCTAAATTTAATAAATCATCATATTTTTCAACTTCTCTAATAATAAAATCATCATTATCAACAATAATTGATTGGGCTAAATCTTCTGTAAATAGAAATGTTTCTTGTGCTTCAATATCAAAAAATTCTTTTTCGTCATCAGATTCAACTGATAATGGTTCATATAAAGCATAAATATCTTCTGTATCTTCTTCATTATCTGGATATTCTTCATAAGTTTCTTTATTTTCCTCTAAAATAGGAAACATTTCTAAATTATTTACCAATAAAGGAGTTATATCTTCTTCTAAACTTTGTCCTAATAATAGTGGTTTTTTATTAACAACTTTAATGTTTGTTGTTTCGCCATCTAAACTGTCTAATCTAATATAAAATTTTTCTAAATCTTCTACTACATCAGCATTATTTAAATCATCTAATGTATTCATACCAAATGATTCATCTAATGTAGTATTTTCTATATCTTCAAAGAATGGATCGGAAACTTCGTTTCTTGTGTTTAATCTTTCATTTAAACACTTATCAATATATTCTTTCATTCTTTTTTCAAGAATACTGATAATCTCATTTTTATCTGCCAAACTTAATCTATTTTTATTAAAACTTGGTAAGCGTGGTTTATTTTTATTAATCATTGTTCTACATTTAATTATTTTTTTGTCTTTATAACTTTTTTCATATGAAAATTTCGTCATTTTCTAATATAATATATCCATAGATTTTATATTGGTCTCAAAATAGTTCAATTATTTAAAAAATTGTTCGAAATGTTCTGGTAGTTCTGTAATAGAAGTTTGATAATGACTTTCAATTGCTTCTAATTGTTCTGTATCTCTTGGAGTAACAAAATTAAGAGCAACTCCCTTACGACCATAACGTCCAGAACGACCTATACGATGAATATAGTTTTCACGGTTATTTGGAATATCAAAGTTGATTACAACATTTACACCTTGGACGTCAATACCACGAGCAAGTAAATCTGTAGCAATTAAAACACGAGTCTCACTTTGACGAAAACTTCTCATTACTTGATTTCTTTCATCCATTTCCATACCACCATGCATATAAGAAACTTGGAAATCATTACTAATCATTGCCTTAGCAAGTTCTTCAACTCTTTGTTTTTTATTACAATAAACAATTGATTGACCTACATTCATTTGATCATAAAGATCACAAAGTGTTTCAAATTTCCATTCATCCTTATCAATTAGTAAATAAAATTGTTTGATACCATCTAGAGTAAGTTCTTCATTTTTTATAAGAATTCTAATTGGGTCTCTTAAAAATTTTTTTGAAACATCTATAATATCATTCGGCATTGTTGCTGAAAAAAGACCTACTTGAACACTTTCTGGAATTGTTTGAAAAATATTATAAATTTGTTCTTTAAATCCACGTTCCAGAAGTTCATCTGCTTCATCCAAAACTAAAAGATGTAAATCATTTGTACAAATAGCCTCTCTATTAATCATATCATAAATTCTTCCAGGTGTTCCTACAACAATTTGATGATTTCCTGTCTGTAATGCTCGCATATCTTCCATTACTGATTGACCCCCAACACAGAGCCATGGTGTAACCCCCATATATTTAGACAGTTCGGTAATAACTTTATGAATTTGTTTAGCAAGTTCTCTAGTTGGTGCTAGAATAACTGCTTGACATACACCTTTACTATTATCTATCTTTTGTAAGATACCAATAGCAAATGTAGCAGTTTTACCAGTACCTGATTGAGCTTGGGCTAGAATATCTTTACCTTTAGAAAGTGGAACAATTCCTCGTTTCTGGATTGCTGATGGTTTCTCAAAACCATAAGCATAAATTGAACGTAAAAGATCGTCCTTTAAATTCATATCATCAAATGATGAGAAAATAGGGACATTTTCGTAATCACTTTCGCGATCATTATTATTTTTATTATCTGTTGTCATATTTTTATTTATTTATAATCTATATAATTATCTTTAATTAAAATTAAATTTATAAATTCAATTTTTAAATTCAATTTTTATTTTTATTATATAATATTGTAATCTATTGGATCATCAAATATATCAATGTGAGATACATCACTGAGCATGTCTCCAATAACTTTCTCACCATCGTCAACGTCTATGAATTTCGTTTGTTATTTTGCTGTCATTTTATATTATATATATAATATTATATCGATGTATAAATATTTAAGAACTGGATAATTTATTATAAAATATAACTTTTTTATAATCATCAGTTATGTCTATATGACCAATACATTTAGCTATATCATCTTCACTAATTATATAAAATCTATTATAAATATCCTTATAATAAATTTCAGATTCATAGACATATTCAACTAATGATGAATTTATATAATTACTATCTAATTCATCAGACTGATTATTTTTTTCACGTTGTAAATATTCCTGTTTTTTTAAATTTAATTTATAGTGTTTTTTACAATATTGACAATTTAAATTACTTATAATCTTGGGGCACTGCTTTTTGTTCTTATTATTTATCCAAATACAAATATCATTTTTTACATCTTCTGGAGAAACTAATATCAAATTTGTATTATTAATATCTGCTTGAGATTTATATTTTTCTTTTTCTTGCTCTGTTAAATTTCCCCATTTAGAACCAATTAATTTTGCTTTATCTACAAAATTAATTTTCCCCGGATTTTCTTGATCATACTCTTTATGCATATTTTTTACAAACATCATATAAGCAGTAGTCTTCTTATTTCGTTTTAAATACTTATTTAAATAAGAATCATAAAATTCATTTTCATCTATATTTAAATTTTCAGATAAATCCTTTAAATATAATTTAATGGATTTGATTATTTCTTTTTTAAACAACTTCATTTTATTACACTTTTACTATTTTTCAATTTTAATTTCATTTCGTTTCGTAATTAAACATAAATATATGTATTTTTTAATATAATAGAATAAATGTCGTTTGAAAGAACTCCAAGTAATATTGATATATCACAAAAAAAATTATATGAAAAATTAATTATTTTAGAAAAATACTGTATTAAATTAGAAAAACGAGTTACTACAGTTGAAACTACCAATAAAGAACTTAAACAAGCATTAAATATGGTAATTACTACTAAAAAAACTATAACTTCTATACCAACTTCAACTGCTACTAAAACTAAAAAAGTACCAGTTAAACCTACAACTGAAAAAACTCATAAGAGCGGAACAAAAAAAGTTAAGAAAATTTTTGATAAATATAATATGAAACCTGTTAATATCTAAACTTTATAAATATCATATCTTATCCCCCTTTTCTTTTTCTTTTTTATAGTTGGAATTGATTTAACATCAGCAGCCATTTCTGATTCACTATTATTTTCAAAATAATCAATTACTGATGGTGGAGGAGTTTCTATAATTTCATGCTCTGGTTCAGCATAAGTTAAAAAACGAAACATATTTGGTAAACTATCATCTTTAAAATATGATAATTCTCTTTTATTAAAATTATTATCAGATACACTGATCTCCTTCTCAAATAGTTCATCTCTTTCTTCTAATATTTCTTGTTTAAATTGTTCTTGTTTTCGTATATTCTCAAGTCTTTCTCTTTCTATTTGTTCTCTCCCGATTTGTTCTAAGTCTCTATCTCTCTCTTCTGGTGCTTGAATATTAGGTAAAGTTTCTAGAGAAACTGTATCAAATTGTTTGTTTATTTTTGTGTTAAATTCTTCTTCCTTCTGTTCTTCTTTTTCTAATTCCTGTTCTTCTATTACTGGATCTATACGTAAACGAGCATCCATTAATTCTTGTTTTTTCTTTCTTCTTGCCCTTCTTCTCTTTTTTGGATCTTTTATCTTTTTATATCTATCTTCCTTTCTAATAACTTCTATGTAATCTACTCTTTGAGTACCATTTCTTACTGCTTCTTTTATATTAGCATATAATCTATGAATTGATTTATGATTTGTTTTACTAAACAATTTTTCTAAAATAAAATTCTCTTGTTTAGGACGGTCTGTTAAATATAATAACGCAACTATTAAAAAACGATTTAAATCTGTTATATTACATTTCTGATTCTTAGAACAATATGTAAATAATTTATACAAAGCACCTATTTGACGAAATATTGGTTTATTTATCTTTGATGCTAAAATTATTATATTCCATAATTTCATTATAAACTGCTCATAATCACTCTCATTATATCCAGTATATAAACTCACATTATTTGGATAACCAACTATATTTGTACTTTCAAAACTATTGCTAATTATTCTAGATAACCAAAAAAATAATGTTTCTTTTTCTCTCATACGATCATACATTGTTATTGATTTTATTACTCTAATTAAACTCTTTTTAAAATGGGCAATTGATTTATCTACGTCATCATTTCGGGCATCTGTTACCTCTTTTAATATTGACATTTCTGGAACATATTTCTCACTAAATACATTTCCTAAAATATCATAAGAATCTTCATTTGTTGAATAATATGATTTTGGAATATATCTACTTAATTTCTCTTTTGGTGAAAATGTTAAAAGACGAATAATATAAAATAAATCTTCTCTCATCTCTGCTACATTCCTTATTTCTATCTTTTATCCCCCTTTATATGTTTTCAGAAAGTAATCAAATCTCTGATACTTTATATACAAAAAAACTGGTAACTTAAAATTCAAAATATGGATTTGTTCTAATGTTATATCAAATATAACTTGCCATAAATCTTCAAAATTACCCGACGCATGAAGTTCTGTCGCAAAATATAATGATGATTCAAAATTATTTGCCATGAGCATTTTTTTTAATACAATTAAAATCGTTTCTTTCTTATATTTTGATATTGTTTTTTTACCATAAGGTCTGGTCTTTTCATCAATAATTCTACTCATAATATATAAATATATATAATGTATAAAATATGTCGTAACAGCGAACTTATTAAATGTATATATGTAATATGTAACATTAAGTCCATAAAAGTATATTTACAAATCTTTCATCAATATTTATTTGTGAATAAAATGTATAGTAAAGCCGTTACTATATAATCATGAATGACATCATCGTAAATTATAACCGCTGTTTATGTAGACGAACATCTTCTTCCACCGAACAATGTCGTAATAAAAAAAAAATCGGCGATTATTGTGGTATTCACATAAAATGTTACAATAAAACAGGAAGAATTGATCAAAAAATAAAAAAGGATGTTTCTGATATTAATGAGATTACTATTGATAACTATATCAATTATAACATTCATAAAATGCGTATGTCAGATCTTAAACTTTTAGCAAAAAAGTTTAAATTAGATTTTAAAAAAATCAAAAGAAAAAAATTACTTTACGAACTATTAATGATATTTTTATTATCTACAAACAATATATCCAAATCTAAAGAAAATTTAAAGAAATTAATAAAATTTCAAGCAATCATCAAAAGTAAATATATTCGCAATATTTATGGTATGCCAAATATTGATAGAAATATTTGCTCTAATAAAATTGATATTAATGGAGACTTATTTTGGAACAACAACAATAATAAAAAAACTATTAATACAAACCTTAAAGCCTATGATGTATTTGGCTTTTATGAAAATAAAATTGGATACTGTTTTACAGTTCAAGCATTTATTGACAACTTAAAACATTATGGAAAAAATCCTTACACATGCCAATTATTCAGTAAAAAAACTTTACAAAATTTTAAACATCGTGATAAATATATCGAAAAATATGAACATAATTTTTTCTCAAAATCATCTAAATTAGTTATACCTAGTGATAAAATAAATAAATTTCAAGCTATTAGAGTTTTCCAAATTATTGACTCTCTTGGTAATTATACTGATTACAAATGGTTTACGAATTTAAGTGTTAATAGACTAAAATTAATGTACTTCTATGGAAAAGATGTATGGAATTATACATTCTCTAATATTAATCAAAAGAAAAAAATATTACCACCTCACGGTACAGCATTTATTGAAAATTATCACAGAATTAATGGATTTAGATCATCACAAAAAAAAGAACTACAAAAAATTATATTAGACCAAATTGAAAAACTTGTTACAAAAGGAGAAACTGAAGAAGACTCTAAAATTGGTGCTTGGATTGTTATTACTATTCTAGTTAAAGCATCTAGAGAAGCACAAAGAGCACTCCCTTATTATATATAATTTTTAAATATCCTTCCACAATCTATTTATATTATTACAACTTATAATATTACTATGGGTAATACATCATCTTGTTGTGAAAATAAATCTTGCTATAAAAATGATTTATATGATATGAATATGCGATTATATAATCGTCATAATAAAATACACTGCAATAATAAAAATTTACTAAAAAAACAATGGTTTGTTTTATCTGAAAACAATTTCCATACTGTTTATGATGAAGATGTCGCAAAAGCTATGTTATATGGATCAACATAATTTATTTAATAATAGTTTTTTATACTACTTTTCTTTCTTTCATATATATATATTTAGATACAGATATATGAAAGAATATAAATGTAAAGGTACTAATGATAATCAATTTAAAAGAAAACCTAAAAATCCACAAAAATATGCTTATGTTATATTACTATTTTCAATGAAACAAAAAGCATATATTAAAGACCTCCAAAAATATATATCTGGAGCATTAACATTAGGACACGTATTAAAAAATAAAATTAAAACAAAAGCAGATTTAGTAGCAATTGTAACACCAGATATACAAGATGATATTAGAAAAGCATTAAGTGAATTTTATATAATTAAAGAATATCCTAAAATTAAAGTAGACAATAAAAAAACTGTAAACATTTTCAGACCTGTATTCGCATATGTTTTTACAAAATTACATGCATTCAAATTAACACAATACAATAAAATTGTATTACTTGATATTGATATAACACCGATTAAATATTTCGATAATTTATTTACATGTAAAACACCTTCTGGTATTATTGAGTTACATTACGGAAATAATGAAATTAAACACTCATATGATGATATGAGAGACGAAAATAGTTATTTATGGATGAAAAAATATTGCAAATGCTGTAGACATGGAAAAAAAATTCCTGAAAAATTTACTAAAAATGTTTTAAAAAATAAATATCCAGGTATTAATGCTGGAATTTTAGTTTTAAAACCTAGCACTAAAGTATTTAATAAATTGATTAAAAAAATTCATCAAATACAAATCAGCAAAAAACATATCAAATATAAATACGTATTACCAGAACAACAATTTTTAACAGAAGTATTATCATGGTATAGTTTAGATCCAAGATTTGGAAGTCATAACGGTTTCCCATCTATAAAAGATATATTCGGAATACATCATGTATACAAGATTAAACCATGGGATATGAAAAGAAATAACAAAAATATGTATCCTGCTGAAAAATTATGGTGGAAAAACTATGAAGACTTTTTAAAAAAATATAAAATCAAAAATAAAATTTTATTAAATGTTGGTAAATAATTTATTCATTTATAAAAACACTATAACGATTCTGAATTACAGTTTTCTTTGAATCTTTATCTTTAGAAGAATCTCGTGGAACACGAGAAGTAGAAGTAGAAGTAGAATCTCGTGGAATACGAGAAGTAGAATCTCTTGGAATACGAGAAGTAGAATCTCGTGGAACACGAGATGTAGAAGTAGAATCTCGTGGAACATCTATTACAGGAACACGAATATTAGAAGTAGAAGTTTGATTTTCAGTATCAGAATAACGAGATGGTCTTCGATTGATACGATTGTCTCGTCTATTATTATTTCCTCCACGATTCTGTTCTCTTCCTCTTTCACGATTCTGTTCTCTTCCTCTTTCACGATTCTGTTCTCTTCCTCTTTCACGATTATATTCTCTTCCTCTTCCACGTCCTCTTCCACGTCCTCTTCCACGTCCTCTTCCACGTCCTCTTCCACGTTCACTATCACGTTCTTTTGCTCTTTTTGCTTCACGACGTTTTTTCTGTCTCTCTCTCTTTCCTTTCATTTTATTCGTTACAGTGATCCAGCCATCATTATCTTTAGGTTTTTCTTCAATATTCATTTTATTAATATCTTCTGTAATTTGTTCTACTTCTTTTAAAGATTCTGATTGCGTTTGTTGTACTGTTTGAGTATCTTCCATTGTTATATGTTTAATATATAGTAGTTTTATTTATTTAACTATTTTTGTAATTAAATACAATACCCATCTGTTTGGATAATATCTAATTTATAATTATAAAACAAATACATAATGGTATTCAAAAAAATTAAAAATTTCTTTACTTGTTGTATCTGTCAAACTAAAGAAACTGTTGAGGATATCGTAGAAGATATTGTTGAAGTTATTGAAGACGTTGTTGAAGACGTTGTTGATGTTGCAGAAGACGTTGTTGAAGACGTTGTTGATGTTGCAGAAGACGTTGTTGAGGACGTTGTTGATGTTGTGGAAGATATAGTTGAAACAGTTGTTGATGTTGCAGATGACGTTGTTGATGTAGTTGAAGATATTATTGATGATACTAAAGACTTAGCAAAAGATGCTGTCGAAAAAGTATCTGATATTTCTGATGTGATTGATAATGCGGTTGATACTTTTGGAGATGTTGTTGATGGAGTATCAAAAGCAGTTGATGGTGCAAAAAAAACACCAGGCATTATTGGTAATATCGCAAAATCGATTGGAAAAACAGTTGATGTTATTGATGATTATGTTGATGTGGCAGAAGATATTACTGACAAAGCAACAAACATTATTGATAAAATTGAAGAAAAAATCATTGAAATTTAATTTATTAATACTAAAACATTTTGTTTTAAAATCATTTTTTTTATATTTTTGATTTCACCTTGAATATAAAGAATTAATCCACCACAAGAAATAGCTACACTATTTTCTTCAAGATTATACAGTTTTCCATATAAAACATATTTTGATTTTTTAATAACAGGATGTTCATAATCTACATCCTCAAATGTTGAAAGATCATTTTCTTTTGATAAACCATTTCTAATTGTTAAATTTAATGTATTACCCTCTTTAAATTCAAAATTTTTAGGTAAATCTATTACTAATTCAGTTTTCTTATTATTACAGTAATAACGAGAAATATAATCAAAATAATCTGATACTTTATCTTCTTTATAAATTACTGACTTAAATTTGAATAAATCCATTATATAATTATATAATACTTTTTTTTTAATCCAAAATTATCCAATCATTATCTAAATATCTTACATTACAGGCGGTAGCGGTCGATCGATAAGATTTTGTGTTTCTTGTAACAACATATAAATTGCCAGCAAGAACTATTAAAATTAAAAAATTTTTGGTAAAATCTTCTTGATTTGATGTCATTAAAATAGTTGGATCCATTTCCCAAAATATGGCACCCATTAAAAGCATGAATATATAATCCTCTTCTGAAATTTTCATTATAATATATGTTATATTACAATTAAAATATAATAATTATTACACACATTCACTTTTTTAATTACCATTATTTGAGCCATTTAAATTATTAGAATAAACAGCCAAAAAACGACTAATCTCATCTTCTCCTTTATTTCTTAAAAAAGAAGCAAATTTAGCAGATAATTTATGTAATAAAACATTCATACCTAAATAATTACTAACTGTTAATAAGTCAATTAAACCAGCAAGATTTGGAATAACTTCATCTGAATCATTATCAACTGAAACAGAAGGAACTAATCTATCTAAAAAATCAGCATCCCAATTATCTCTCATTACTGTTCTCATACTAGTATCTTCTAATGGCATATTTGGTATATCATCATCCTCTCCTTCATGGTGTCTCATATATTCCTCTACAAATCTTAGAGTAACACTATTTAATTTCCCTAGAATAATTTCATTTCCTAGTTTACCAGCACCACTATCACCCTCATACATCCCCTTTAAAAAATCAGAAATATATGTATATTTTTTTGGTATGTTACATATATAACCATCATTAGATATAATTAGAACATTATCAGCATCTGGGACACTTTCCTCATCAAGTCCAGAGACATCTGTTATTTCCATGGGTTCTATAGGTTCTATAGGTTCTATATCAGTGTTCATATTTAAAAGTTATCAATATATATTCATTTCTATTTTTATATTTAATTTAAAATAATTCATATATAATTACAGATATTAATGAAAAATTACAATCAAATAATTTAATTCTTTTTTTTTCTACCTCTTTTTTTTGGTTTTTCTGAAACTTCTTCTTCTTTTACTATTTCTACAACACTTTCTGCCTTAATTTGTTCATTTGTGATAATTTCACGAATTCGACAAATTAATGACTCTAAATAAATTTTGTTCTTGTTATTTTCATCATTTAATTCCTCAATTACTTGTAAATTATGTTCTTGACTCTTCTCTAAAAGTTTATGCATCTTATTACTTATTCGTGTCTTTTGTGTATCTAAACTTTTAATTCGTGTTTCTAATTTCTTAATAGTCTTCACATTCTTTACTGATTCATCTTCTAAATGCTCTATTTGACTTATATAATGATTATTATTTTTCTCTAAAATATTTAATTTTTCATCATATTTATCTAACTGAACTTTTAACTCGTCTACATCTTCAGCATATGCTTTTTTAAATTTTATAACTTGTTCTTCAGATACAGTTAATTTCTTATTTAAAGTATCTACTAAATCTTGTAAATATTCTAGTTTAAAACTATCATCAATTACATGTTTTTTCATAAATTCTGTCTCAGCATTTAATTTCCGATTTTCTTCTTTTAAATTTTTATTAATAGATACTAATTGATCGATTCTTCCTCTTTCTGGAAGCATATTTTTAGTATCTATACCAGCAAGCTTTAAATATTGCATTTATCTATTTATTCGAAAATATATAAATATATATTATAATATCCTTATCAGTCGATTTGTGAGATTCGTCTATCATTTATATCTAATTTATTAATCAATAATATAAATGAGTGAAAAATCTATTATTAAAGTTTCATTTAAATATTATTACCATGGTTATGAATTAAAACCAAATGCTAAAACACCTGATATATTTTCAAGAATTTTACCTAAAACAAAATATAAAATTATAATTGATGACTTGAATCCCGATATTATTATCTCTGATAAACAAATATGCCCTGTTAATAAATTTATTAAACCGATTATAACAATGTTTCATACTGGAGAAAATTATAGACCTAATTATTCACTATATGATTTCTCTTTTGCATTTGATAGAAATAATGATTCAAGACATGTTAGAGTTAATTCATTATCTTATTACGGAATGAAAAGATATATTAAAAATTATGAAGAATATGATGTTGATAAAATTTTTAAACAAAAAACAAAATTTTGTTGCTTCTTAGTTAGTAATCCAAGAGGTCAAGTTAGAAATTACTTTTTTGAAAAATTAAATAAATATAAAAAAGTTGACTCTGGTGGTAGATATAAAAATAATATTGGGAAACGAATTATTCATAATACATCTTGGATTAAAGATTATAAATTTATTATCGCTTTTGAAAATGAAAACTATAAAGGATATTGTACTGAAAAAATTGGAAATGGATTCAAAGCTAATACTATACCTATATATTGGGGTGATTCTTCTGTTAAACAAGATTATAATACATCATCATTTATAAATTGTCACGATTATCAAAAATTCGAACAAGTCATCCAAAAAATCATTGAATTAGATCAAGATGATGAAAAATATAAAAATATATTAACACAACCATGGTTAAATAATAATAAAATACCATATGACTTATCTGATGAATTTTACCTTAAAAGATTTAATGAAATTCTAGACAATTCGTTCCTTAGCATCAACAACAACTAAATCACCTGAAATTGAATATGTATGAGTTCCTATTAAATCTTTCTTCCAATTTGAATATTTTCTAGTTAATTCCTTCTCCTTATACTCTGTTCTACTTAATATTTCTATTTCATACAAAATAACACAATAACCATATTTAGGACAACTACATTGAACTGGTCGAATTAATTTATTATCATAACGAAAAATACCCCCCGCCATTCTACCATATATTTTATTTGTATTATTATAAGGATGACCGTGCCATATACCACTATCTATATCATATGTATAAAGAATTGTTAAATTATTTATATTAGCCCCTATAGTTGTAAAAAGCCACCAAATCCCATTCTCTTCTATAATTACTGTATCACTTGCCCATTTACCCTTCAATAATCGTTGAAATAAAATCCATTTATAAGGAAAACGTGTTGCTTTATATAATTCAATACAACCATTTTGTGAAGTTTCTGGAACCATATATATAAATTTATCATCTTTGAAAATATAAGGAAAAGATAAATGATATGGTCTTTCTAAAACTTTCGCTGGCTTTGTCATATTCATATCTTTATCAATTACAATACAAGAGATTATACCCTTTTTATAATCATAATCTTCAAAGAATAAATAAGTTTTAGAACAAAATTTAAATAAATGAGGATCAGCATAATATTTATTATTTGGGGCAGTGATTTCAATATAATCTGTTTTCTCTATTTCTTTATTTAATTCTATATCATACTTCTTTCTTTTTTCTTCATCTAATAATATATTATACGCTTTATCCACACTTCCTAAAATTGTATCAAATATATGTGCTAATTGTTTATTTGACGTATCTGATTTTACTAATTGTTTACCTATCTTATTACAATACTGCTTATAATTAGTTTTTATATCTTCAGAAATACAATCATTTTTCAAACCTAAGATAGAATAGTAATTTTCAAGATCTTTATGATAAATATTATTATTATGTTTCTTCAAATATAAATTATATTTATATATCTTACGTCTCATATATAAATAAATAGTAAAAAAAATTGAATTTTTTACTATTTATTTAAATATATAATAATTATTATGACGAAATTTGTTAAAAATAATATGATTACTATTCAAAATATTGAATCTTTACTAAAAAATTTATCATTAAATTCGAATGTTGATATGATTAAACTTAAAAGCGATTTAAAAACTTCTGATATATTTGACTTAAGTGAAATCGAAAAGCAATTATCTGATATTTCTAGTAAAAATTACGTTATAGAAAGAAAACAAAGTTCTCTTTTAAATATTTTTAAAGTTGGAAAAAAAAGAACTAGAGAACAATCTATGTTTAAAAGACCAACTAAACAAATTAAACGATTTAATCAAGAACCTGTTTGGAAATATACAAACGAAAATCGCTATTGTAAAAATGTTAAACCAAGTGCACCACCACTTCCACAAAATCAACAAATTATTAAATACACACCATTAGATGAAATCTGGAAAATCTTTGATAAATTAAAAGAAAAAACTAGAATAAATGGACACACAAAAGAAGCAAAATCTAGTGGAACTGTTTCTAAAATTGATACGAATACTTATAATCTTCCATATCTAGAAAAACCTTATATTTATAATCAAGTTAATTTAGAAGAAGAAGAAAATAATGAAACTCGAGAATATGATGAAAATGCGGAATTAGATGGATATCCTAGCGATATTGAAGATTTTTATTATAGTAATTGTGAAGAAATTGATTCTCTTTAGTTATAATATAAGAATATATTAATGCCACATTTCTGTTATGAATCCTATTGTAGAATGAAAGAAATTAAAGCAAAAAAATTATGTATAATATTTAATAAAAATATGTTTAAAATTCCACAAGATATCAGCAGACTTATATCTTTATATATTTCTGATGTATCAATTGAAGAATATCGTCATTATATAAATTTATTTAGATTACAATCCAGTCCCTCCTCTAATTAATAAGTTTTTGAATTTATCATAATCGGCATCAATTGATATCTTCTTTTTTTCTTTTTCTAATAAATTTTTGATATTTTCGGGAATTTCTGTTTTTTTACGTAATGCTTTCTCAACTGTTTTATTAAACTTAATATAATGTGCCGTTGAAACTATTACACCAATTGATGTATCATCAAAATTTGAAAGTAAAGCATCCGCGGCACAGGCTGTATGTGGGCACATTATATATTTATATCTTTCAGAAAATAATCGTATTACTGCTAATGTTGTTTTATCTGTTGTGGTATAACCAAGAATGTCATCACCAAATTTTTTATTATCATATATTATTTTTAAACGCTCAAGATTTGATGGTCTAGAAATATCCATAGCATTTGAATAAGTTCTAACAACATCTTTTAATACAAATTTATTTTCATTTATATATGTAGCAAAACAATTATTTGTATTACAAGCACCAATCATTAATTTGAATGGAAGACCTAATCTTTTAGCAATTACACAAGAAGTTATATTTCCAACATTTCCACTTGGTATTGAAATTATAACTTCTTTTTTTTCAGTTAGTAATAATGTTTCTTTAACAATAATAAAATAATAAAATACTTGCCCAAGTAATCGACCTATATTAATGGAATTTGCTGATGAAATTTCTTTATTTATTTCGTCATCAAGAAATGCCCTTTTTACCATATCTTGACAAATATCAAATGTACCATCTACTTCATAAGCAGTTACATTATCACCTTGAGTTGTCATTTGGGATTCTTGGACATCACTTACCATTCCTTTCGGATATAATATTGAAACTGGAATATTTGTTAATTCACAAAAAGCATCTGATACAGCACTTCCTGTATCACCACTGGTTGCTGTAACAATATGAATTTTACGATTAAAATGTTTCATCATTCGTGCTAAAAATCTAGCACCAAAATCTTTAAACGCCATGGTCTTTCCATGAAATAATTCAGCAACAATAATCTTATCTGATAATTTTTTTACTTTTAATGGAAAATTAAAAGAATCTTCACAAATTTTTTTTAAATCCTCATCAGATACTTCTTTCTTTGGATCAAAATGCCTAAATACATTAAACCCTATTTCTGGTAAAGTCATTAATTTCCAATTTTCTAAAAATTCATCATTCATTTTATCAATTTTTTCAAAAAACCATAAACCTCCGTCACTTGGCATTGGTGTAAATAAAGCATCTTCAAAAGTACTAGTAATATCATTATCTTTTGTACTTACTAATCTCATTTTATTATATACTCAGATATTTCTATTTTAAATATATATAAATTATATTTAGACTCTTAATTATGTTTGTATCGAAGTAAATTATTATATTAAGTTCTAATATAAATATATATGGCTGGCTCATCCAGTAATGAATGGAAAGATGAGATTCAGACACCGATCCCTCAGAAGGAGTTTAAATACAATGAATTCAAAATAAAAATTCTCAAAAAAATGGTAAAAAGAAAATAAAAAAAATAAGAAAACATAGAGGTATTCACCAAACTGGTGATAAGGCAGGAAAATTAAAAAAAGAATATAAATATTCTGGTAAAAGAATAGCAAAGCAGAAATTGTTAAAGCTTAAAAATAAATATAATCCCATATCATCTTAATTTTTATTCTGAATCAGATATCTCATTCAGTTCTTGGATTAAATCTCTTACTTTATTTGTTAATTCACTATTCAAAATTTGTAAATTATAAATCATTGTTCGATTAATATTATTCATATTTTGCATATTTTGATAATTAGCAAGAACTATATTATAATCACCTAATAAATCTTTATATTTATATTTCCACTTTTGATATCGTTGCGTCCAAAAATGACAATTCTCTGATTCTTCTGTTAAAGATCTTTGGACGTTCGCTAAAGTTTCATTTAAATTTCTAATCTCTTTGTGTAATTTAATTACTTTTGTTTGATAATTAAATTCAAACTGTTTTCTCTTACAAAAAGGACAATATGCACTTTGTTCACATTTCATTAAAAAAGAACTATAACAATTTCCATGCATTTTATGACCACAACTCATAATATGAATGCCATTATATTTTTTAAAATTATACATAGCAACTTCCTCAAAACAAATTGAACAAGTATCTTTTTTTTGTTCTTGTTTAATTTGTTTTGTTTCTCCATTTAATACAGACCCAAAATTTCTAGTTAATTGTTTTCCATGATATCTACATTCACAATTAACTAATACCCTACCACACGGACTCCCTTTCTTGGGACCCGACATTAATACTTTATTACAAATAATCATTTTTATTAAAAAAAAAATTTAAATCAATTTTTATTTGGAATTACCATATTATTAATTGTAGTTGTTTTAATACCATCAACAAAACCTTTGGCTTTACATTCCTTTGCAGTCCACATAAAATCATGTAAAAGAATCTTTTCTAACTCTCTTTTATTTAAATCTGTATATTTTTTATAAAGACCAACTAATGCCTTATGTAACTTTTCTAAATTACCGACCTCTTCTTTCATTTCATGGAACTTACCCCAAGTTCCTGAAGATAATTCATGAATAAGCATTTGAGCATTCGGTTGAATATATCTATAATGGCAAACTATTGACATTAAAGTTCCAGCACTTGCTGCTACTCCTTCTACGATAGATACTATCTCATATTCTGATTGTAAAATGCGATCAATAACACTTAATGCTGAATGAACACAACCACCATCTGAATTAATACATAGAAAAATTTTATTATTCGATTTTTGACCAAATTTTCTATCATTTGCAGCTAATTCATCATTTGCTTCCTCAAGTAATTGAATTAAACGGTGACAAGTCTTTTTATTTACATCCGCATAAAAATGAATTCGATTGTTTTTACGTGTTACAATATTCTCATCTAGCGGCATAAATGGTGTATCATCACATTCTTCTCCGCCACGAGCATTAAATAATAATGATAAGATATCTGCTGCATTTCCATTATCATCAATATTTAATCGTTTTCTTTTTCTTTTTCTATTATTTGTCCACTGATATGTCATATTTAATATACTTTAATATACTTTAATACTTAATATCTAGATATCTTTAAATAAATTTAAACTTAATACGATTTAAACATTAATCGCTAATAATTTTTATAATTAGTATAATTAAGTATAATTATAAATGGTTCACATATTAATTTTTGGTTGTACTGGATTAGTTGGAAAAGTATTGATTGACTTGATTCAATCTAGAAAATTTCCAATAATAAATGTTACTCTAGTAGCATCATCCAAAAGCATAGGTAAAATTTTAAAAATTTATGATAAAGAATATAAAATAATTGATGCTGATGAAAGTTTGACTATAACTAATTTAGATATTATTTTCTTCTGTTCCTCTTCTTCATTGGCTAAAAAATATTGTCCTCTATATTTACAAAATAATACTGGATGTTTTATTATTGATAATTCAAGTCATTATAGATTAGATCCTAATGTAGATATCATTATTCCACCAATTAATGGAAATTTATTACATTCTGGGAAACAAATTATTTCAAATAGTAATTGCACAACATCTGGATTAATTATGGCAATTTTTAATTTAAAAGAATTTGGAATTCGAAAACTTCATATTGTATCTTTACAAAGTGTATCAGGTTCTGGCTATAATGGATTAAATCAACTTTTAAGCGAACGACAAGACGGAACTTGTCAAAATCCAATATATGATTCACAAATATATAATAATGTGATACCATTAATTGGAAAATTAAATGATATGAATGTTACAACAGAAGAAACTAAATTAGTTGATGAAACAAAAAAAATTTTAAAAAATGATGATATTCAAATTACATCAATGTGCACTAGAATCCCAATTGAATTTTGTCATTCACTTGTTGTTCAGATTACATTTGACAAAAATGTAACACTTCAAGATGTTAAAAATAAAATGAAAACTCAAAATGATTTAGTTATTTCCAAACAAATGATTACTCCTTTCGAAATAAAACAAAGAAATGAAGTCTTTATATGTCGTCTTAGAAAAGATGAAATTTTAGAAAATACATATAGTATGTTTATAACTTTTAATAATTTATTTAGAGGTGCTAGTTTAAATAGTATTCAAATTGCAGAAAAACTTATCAAGATATATCATAAAGTATAATTCCCTTTTTTTTTAGATAATTTTCTAGTTATAATTTATATTATAGTAATGAACTTTAATTTTAGTAAGAATAAATATGTAACTATAATCATTTGTATTATTATAATTGTTATTATTTTATTCATTTTTAAATCAAAAGGTCTAGAAAAAATTATCGAAGGTTATGCAAATATTAGCATTCCAAATATTCCAGTTTATATTATTAATTTAGAAAAAAGTAAACAAAGATTGAAATTTATCTCTAAACAATTAAGTGACGCAAAAGTCGACTTTGTTCGTTTTAATGCTATTGATGGTAAAAAATTAAATATAGATGCTCTCCATGAAGATGAAATTATTTCTGCAAAATGGCTTAAAAAGGGACAGGTTGGTGTTGCAATGTCTCACATGACTTTATGGAAAACTATTAAAACATGGGAAGAAGATGTTGCTATCATTTTTGAAGATGATGTTTTTGTTTCAAAAGATTTCTGGAAAAAATTAAAAATTGTCACAAAAGAATTACCTGAAGATTGGGACATGGTATTTTTAGGGGGAACGTCTATTATTGGGAATAGATATTCAAAACATCTAATTACACCAACTAGAGAAGCTACTAAAGGATTATACAATACTGGATTTTTCGCATATATGGTAAACAAAAAAGCATTAAATACATTACTTGAAAAATGTAAACCATTAGTTACAGCAATCGATAATCAAGTCAAAGATTACGCATTTAAACATTTAAATATTTTCTATGCTACTCCACAAATTATTACTCACAATTATAATCTGTTTTCCGATAATAATAGAATTAGTGGAAATAATAATTATCGGACATCTTTAACAAATAATTTCTTGATGAAAGTTAGAAAGATAATCATTATATAAATGTTAGAAGAAATACCTATAGAAATTATTATAAAAATTGGTAAATATCTGGATGTTCCTACATTTACAAATTTTATAAAAAATGATGAATATTTATTTAAAAATAAATTTATTCTAAAAGCACTTGAAGAAAAGAAAAAATTAAATGCCGCTAAAGTAATATGCCACTTTTGGAATAGATATAAAATTAATCATCCTACTTTCAGAGAATTTCTACGAGATTTTTAAAATGTTTAATATAAAATATAAGATGCCTAAAATTGTTGAAAAAAATTATTGTCATTGTATTCAGCAAATCAAACGAAAAAATCCTAAAATTAATCCATACGCAATTTGTACTGACTCTGTTTATGGCTCTAAAGGACTAACCAGAGATAAAGTTATTAAATGTGACAAATATTATAATTGGAATGAAATGAATGTTAAAGAACTTAGAGAACAAGCCAAAAGAAAAAATATTAAATTAACTAAAAATGGAAAATATAAAAGAAAAAATGTTTTACTTAAAGAAATAAAAAATAGAAAATAATGTTATAACATAAATGGCACAAGATTTTAGAGTTTTTAAAAAGAAAACAAAGCAATATGATTTATATAAACAATGTCATACAAATCAAACTGTAAATTTTGTTAATCAAAAAATACAACAATATTCTAATTTGAATAATTCTACAATGACCATGAATAAAACCCTCGAATTAATTAATGATTTTATTGACCCATCTGACCCTGATTTAGATTTACCTAATTCTATCCACGCATATCAAACCGCAGAGCGAATAAGAAAAGATTATCCTGATAATAAAGAATTTCAAATTATTGGGTTGATACACGATTTAGGCAAAATTTTATTTAAATTTGGAGAACCAAGTTGGGCTGTTGTCGGTGATACTTTTCCTGTCGGTTGTAAATATTCTAAATTAATTGTTTATTATGATACTCTAAAAAATAACCCTGATTATACAAATTCATTATACCAAAATAAATTTGGAATATATTCCAAAAATTGCGGAATTTCTAATTTAAAAATGTCCTTCGGACACGATGAATATTTATATTTAGTTCTTAAGTATAATAATAACAATCATAAATTATCTGACAAATATATTAATATCATCAGATTTCATTCATTTTATCCTTGGCACACTTCAAAGGATTATCATTACTTTATGAATGAAACTGATAAAGAATTATTAGAAGATGTATTAGAATTCAATAAATACGATTTATATTCAAAAAACGATTCTACTAATATTAATGAGGAAACAAAAAAATATTATGATGATCTTCTAAAAAATTTTTTCCCAACCCCGCTTAAATGGTAATAATGTCAATTAATAATATATATAATAATGTTTCGTTCATTTAATAAAACTATATATAATTCCAAACGATTATTACAACATAGAAACATCGCAATGGGTGCTATTTATAATCAATTAAGATCATCATCAATTAAACCGATGCAATATGTAATGCATCGCCCTGAACCATATTCTTGTTTTTTATTTCCATGTGAAGATAATACTGGATTGGAAAGCATCATTAATTCCAATTTAACAAATGATGATAAAATATTAGTTATTTCTAATGGTATTTATGCTGATAGAATTTACAAAATTTCTAAAAAATTGGAAAAAAATGCTTCTATGTTACGTTTTAGCAATAATTTAGACATTGATGTTGAAGATGTTAAAGATATATTTGATAATCATCCTGAATTTACTCATGCTTCTATTACTCATCATGAAACTTCTACTGGTAAAATCAATGATATTAAACAAATTTCTTCTTTATGCACTAATTATGGTAAAAAATTAATAATTGACTCCATCTATTTGAAATAATTAAATCATTAAAATATCAATATTTTTTTAATTTAAATTAAAATTGTTTTTTTTTATTTAAATTACAAATATAGAATGTGTTTTAAACAAGACAACGTTCATGTTAACTATTTTATTTATAAGACTGATTATAGACAGTAACTTAAAAAAAAAATACTAGTAGATAATAGTAATATATAGGTCATTACATAACATGGCTGTAAACTATCAATACAATTTAAGAATGTCGAATGAATTCTCGAGTGGATTACTTGGGGGATCTGCTGGCATTTTGGTCACTCACCCCATAGACACCGTTCGTGTTAGACTTCAACATGCAGCAACAAATGGGCGACCAAATATCACGTATAGTTCGGTAATTAAGAACATTCGAAATACGATAGGGGTTCGAGGATTGTTTAGAGGAATACTTCCTCCTGTGACACTAAGGGGAATGTCAATGGGAATGAATAGAGCTGGATATGAATTTGCTTCTAAGATAACTGAAGATCAAAATAAAACACCCCCAAAAGGATTAAGGTTAATCGGAGTGTCGGCATTTGCTGGACTATGCCAGACATTTGGAGATTTACCATTATATAATATTAAATGTAGAGCACAAACTACAAAAGACCCTCATTTTAATGAATCTTTCAGAGGATATTATAGAATGGCTAAAGAAATAACTATAAAAGAAGGTATCAGAGGCTGGTCGAATGGATTTGTTCCTGCAGCAGCATGTTGTGTACTGACATATCCTGTATTATATGGTACATACGATAAATTAAGAGAAAATGATTTTAGCCCGATGGTTTCTGGTGCTATAGCAGGAGCTATTAGTTGGCCTATTGGACTTCCGTTTGATACAATACGGGTAAAAATGCAAACAGATAAAAATTTCGTTCCTTTTACAAAAGCAGCTTATAATTTATTTAGGCAACCTGTTAAAAATTGGTTTAAGGGATTAGGTGCTACAATAATCAGAGCTGCTCCTAGATATGCTATATGCATGTACACTATAGAAAATTCAAATAAATTCTTTAAGAATTGAAGAACAACTTTTCTACTGTAATTTCCTTTTTAGGCTCATTATTAATATAATATTTAATCTTCTCTACTAAGAGATTAAATCTTTTATTAAAATTTTTTGTAGTTGCTTTAATTGTATTTGTTTTACTAAATGTAAAGCAACTTCGAATTGTTTCTGCTCCGATTTTATATTTATCAGGATTAATACGAATTAAAACTAATTGCCTATTTCCTAAATCTTGAAATAATTCCATCATTCTCTTTTCATCACATGAAGTATACTTATGTTGATCTTCATCTAATTCAATAATGATTGAATATTTATAACAATCAATAAACCAATCGGGTCTTC
>Ga0310345_10000271_pt1 | contig 91853 bp, 83 predicted proteins | sample HC15DNA20500_MG_FD_204667 | JGI IMG/M metagenome (GOLD analysis project Ga0310345, IMG submission 204667) | Marine microbial communities from station ALOHA, North Pacific Subtropical Gyre - HC15-DNA-20-500_MG | ecosystem: Environmental > Aquatic > Marine > Oceanic | place: Pacific Ocean: North... | reverse complement strand
CCACCCGCCACACGGCCGAATGGGAAAGACGTTCGATCCGGCAGATTTCTCCGACCTCGTCACGCAGCTTTGCCCAGCGACCCGGCGCGATCTTCATCGCGTGGTCCAGAGCGCCATTAGGGGTAATGGCCGAGAACGAAATCGTTTGGGTGGTTCCGTCATCATCGACATATTCGAGATCGTAGTCGTGCATGTAGCCCCTCCAGTCGGGGGAGTTCGCTCGGCGGCGAGAGAAAGACCTTCGACTCGACCCACACGCGAACTGCAGCCTCTATATCATATTGGCACTGCAGGCCCTAATCATGGCCTGCGAAACAGACGCTCGAAAAGGATTCGGGCATTTGGCGAAGCGATATTGACCGACCGTGCGCAATCGTGGCAATCGGCGATGCGTGTCGCAGCGGCGGCGTGAACGGCCCTGAAAACCGCGCAGATCGCGCGATATTTCCGGTTCTTTCAGCGTCTTGCGGGTGTAGCTCAATGGTAGAGCAGCAGCTTCCCAAGCTGACGACGAGGGTTCGATTCCCTTCACCGCTCCAGCGCCGTTCTCCCAAAAACGTCGTCGGCGTGTCCAGCGGGAGCGTCTCTCCTTTATGCTTGCCTTGCGGGCGTGATATCGCGAGGTGCCCGGGGACAGGAAGGGGGAACCGAGCCATGACATCGTTGCTGTTCGCCATGGTCGCCAGCTTCCTCGCTGCCACTGGCGCTCGCGATCAGTTACTTGTCGCGCGGCTGGCGGGTGCGCTGGGCGCTTCGAACGGATTGCTGGCCACGGCATTGACGAGTTCTGCCGCAACCGCTGGTATCGCCGCCTGGTTCGGGGCACTCCTGGCACGGACCATGTCGGAGAGTGCGGCAACCATGTTCGTGGCCATCGCCTTGCTGTTTGCAGCTTTCGAGTGTGCGTGGCCCAATCGTGAAAAGGCACCGAAAGAGCCGACCCGTTCGCTTGGTGCCATTTTCATCGTGCTTTTGGCGCGCCAGCTTACCGATGCTCCACGGTTCCTGGTGGCGGCATTAGCGGTAGTGTTCGCATCCTGGCCGCTGGCCGGGTTGGGCGGCGCTATCGGCGGCGGGGCTGCGATTGCGATCGGTTGGGAAATGGGTGCGGCGCTTGAGCAAAGATTGCCAATTCGTGCCTTGCGGATCGCTTTGGCCATGGTGCTCTTCTGCCTGGCGGTAGTCACGGGCCTGAACGCGCGCGGGATCATCGTCTGAATCGATTACAGCGACCGGCTATAATCGAGAAACCCGAGAAGGGTTTCGGCGTTGATCGAATGAATATCCAATGACGAAAGGGGCAATTCCAATGGCAGAACTCGGTAACAATTCGAAGGCCGGTCTCGTGACCGCACTCAACGGTGCACTGGCGGATACGGTGGCGCTTTATTTCAAGACCAAGAACTTCCACTGGCATGTGGCCGGGCCGCGGTTCCGTGATCTGCATCTGTTGTTCGATGAGCAGGCGGTGCAACTGATCGGTACGGTCGATGCCATCGGCGAGCGCGTGCGCAAGAACGACGAGTTCACGCTGACGTCGATTGGTAGCATCGCCAGAGAGACCAACATTGCGGATCAGGACGATGTTACGATCACCGCCGATGCGATGGTTACGGAACTACGCGACGACAATCGCAAACTGCACACGCGCTTGGGCGAAGTGAAGGAAGCCGCCGAAGAGGTGGGTGACAACGCTACCAGCGGCATAGTCGACGACTGGATCGACCAGTGCGAAGAGCGCATCTGGTTCCTCAATCAGGCGAGTAAATAAGCGAATAGCTATATGTTTTGGCATCCGGGTCGTCTTTCCCCTTGGGGAGAGGCGGCCTTGGTGTAACAGGGGCATATGGACAACGTGACGATCATCGACGGGCGCAGCGATGCGGCCATTGCCGACTGGCTGGCAGTGGGGCTGAGCGAGGCGCTGGGCGCAGGCGAAGGCCCGGTAACGATTACCGTCCCCGGTGGCTCGACGCCGTTCCCGATCATGGAACTCCTGCTCGAACATGACCTCGACTGGACCCGGCTCGTGGTCTGGCCGGGCGACGATCGGGTGGTGCCCGAGGATCACGAAGCGTCGAACACCGGCAAGCTGCGCGACCTGTTCGAACCCGCCGGGGCCGAGGTCGTCACCCTGAGCGAGATGGAAGCGGTGCCGCATTTCGCGCTGGCCTGGTTGGGCATGGGTTCCGACGGGCACATCGCCTCGCTGTTCCCCAATACCGACCCCAAGGCCGACGAACCGCGCAGGATCGTGCGCCTTACGCCCGATCCGTTGCCGCCAGAGGCCCCGTTCGACCGGATCAGCCTGACCATGCCCTCACTGCTGGCTAGCGACCAGCTAGTGTTCGTCATTCGCGGCGATGAAAAGCGCGTGGTGCTCGACCAGGCCATTGAGGGTAAACACGATCTTCCGATTGCGCGGCTGCTGGCCGCGGCTAGTCAACCGGTGACATGTTTCACCTGATCCCCAAGCCGCTACATCAGCTGGCGCTGAAGATCGGCCACCGCTTGCGCCACCATTGGCGCAAGCTCAGCGGGAGCACGGGCGAGGGGGTCAGTGTTATCGGCCGCGATCTAGACGGACAGATATTATTGGTGCGGCACAGCTATGGACCGCAGGGCTGGTATTTTCCCGGCGGCGGTATCGGCAGGAATGAAACGCCCGAAGACGCCGCTTTGCGCGAAATGCGCGAGGAAACTGGGTGCCGCATCGAAGGCATTACACTGGTCGGCGTCATCGAGGAGGAGCTCTCGGGCGCGCCGCATAGAGCACATGTTTTCGATGGCGTGGTGGACGCCATGCCGAAGCCGGACGGGCGCGAGGTGGTCGAAGCGCGATTCTTTCCGACCCATTCGCTCCCCGAGCCGCTCAGCCCGCGCACGACGGCCAGGCTCAAGCTGTGGCAGGCACGCAAATCCTGAAATTCGCAACAGCTACAGAAGAGACAATTGTGCGTCGGGGCGCTGTCCTTCCTCCTCGCCATCCTGTTCAAGCTTGGACAGCGTCAGCCCCATTAGCCTGATCGGCATGGGTAGAGGCAGTACTTCTTCCAGCAGTGCGCGGCCGATGGTGGCGAATTCCTTTTTGTCCGCGATGGGGTGATCCATCGTTTTGGCGCGGCTGAAAATCTGGAAATCGGTATATTTCATCTTGAGCGTCACCGTACGGCCCCTGGCCTCGGCGCGCTCGATATAGCTCCACACGATATCGATGATGTCTTCCATCGTCTCGCGCAGCTCGCTGCCCGAGGACAGGTCGCGGCTGAAGGTTCGCTCGCCGCCGACCGACTTGCGGATACGGCTCGACCGCACGGGACGCAGATCGATGCCTCGCGCGGCGCGGTAAAGATAGTCGGCGAAGCTGCCGAAATGCCCACGCAGCCATTCGATGTCCCTTTCCGCAAGGTCGCCGCCGGTCTCGATGCCGAGCCTCGCCATCTTTTCGGCGCCCTTCGGGCCGACGCCATGGAACCGCCGGATTGGCAGTCGGGCGACGAATTCCGCACCTTCACCTGGGCGGATGACGCACATCCCGTCGGGCTTGTTCTGGTCGCTGGCGATCTTGGCGAGAAACTTGTTGTAGCTCACCCCGGCGCTTGCCGTCAGCTTTGTCTTGGCGCGGATTTCCTGCCGGATGAGTTCGGCGATCCTTGTCGCGCTGCCAATGCCTAGTTTGTCCTCGGTTACATCGAGATAGGCTTCGTCGAGGCTCAAAGGTTCGACGAGATCGGTATGATGGCGGAAGATGGCGCGGATCTGCTGGCTGACTTCGCGATAGACGTCGAACCGGCTCTTGCAGAAGACGAGGTCGGGACACAGGCGTTTTGCTGTGACCGACGGCATGGCGCTGCGCACGCCGAATTTCCTCGCCTCGTAACTCGCCGCCGCGACCACTCCGCGTCCGCTCGACCCGCCGACCGCCACTGGTTTGCCCCGTAATTCCGGATTGTCGCGCTGTTCGACGCTGGCGAAAAAGGCGTCCATATCGACATGGATGATCTTGCGCAGACCGTCGGCCTCGCCTTCGTCGTCATCCTTGCGCTGGTCGCAATCGGTCATGCAGGAATCGATAGCCGCGTGGGTTGCAAAGCGGAACCTTGTTCGCCACTTGCCATTTTGTGCAAATGCGAACTGAACATCTTGCTGGCGGCGAGCGCCCGATAGCCACCGCCGCCCATGGCAAAAGTATCGGCGAGCGTGAGCTGATCTGGATGATGGCGCTGCTGATGGCGTGCAACGCCTTCGGTATCGATGCCATCCTTCCCGCTCTCGACGCGCTGGCGGGCGACTTCGGTGTACGGGGGAACAACCGGCAGTTTGTCGTCGGAGCCTATCTGCTTGCGGCCGGTATCGGGACGCTGATACCCGGTGCCTTTGCCGACAGGTTCGGCAGGCGACCGGTACTTTTCACCGCGCTGTTTTTCTACATCGTCTTGTCGATAGCCTGCGCGTTGGCGACGAGTTTCGACATGCTGGTCGGCCTCCGCGCGGCGCAGGGTTTCTTCGCCGCGGGCATTATCGCCCTGCCGCCCGCGATCATTCGCGACCGCGTGGGTGGCGACAGGATGGCACGCATGATGAGCCTGATCTTCGTCATCTTCCTGCTGGTTCCCGCCGTCGCCCCGAGTATCGGCCAGGGCGTACTGGTCGTGATGGGAGATTGGCGCTGGATTTTCGGCGCCATGGCGCTGGCGGGCACGGCCATGTCGGGCTGGGTGTATTTCCGCCTGCCCGAGACCCTGCACGAGGAAGACAGGCAGGACATCCACCTGCCTACCATCACGCGCAACATGGCCAGCGCGGTCACCCTGCGTGAAACCATCGGCTATACCCTGGGAAGCGCCTTGGTGTTCGGTGGACTGTTCGGCTTCATCAATTCCAGCCAGCAACTGATCGGGGAAGCGTTCGGCGCGGGCGACATGTTCCCCATGATCTTCGCCATCTGCGCGGGCTGTATGGCCATCTCGAACTGGTCGAACAGCCGCATTGTCGAACGGTTCGGCGCGCGGCGGGTTAGCCATGTCGCGCTGTTCGCCTTCATCGCCGTGGCTGCCGCGCAATACTGGTTCGCCAACCAGCCGGACGAAAGCCTGTGGACCTTTGTGCCGTTGATGGCCGCCAATATGAGCCTGCTGGGCTTCATCGGTGCCAATTTCGGGTCGATCGCGCTCCAGCCATTCAGGCATATCGCCGGGGCTGCCAGTAGCGCCCAAGGCTTCTTGCGCATGACGAGTGGCGCGGCATTGGGGGCCTATGTGGGCCACCTTTACGATGGTACGGCGCGACCGCTCGCGATCGCGCTGCTTGGTACGGCGGTATTGAGCCTCATCTTCGTGCTGTTCAGCGAACGCGGCACGCTATTCGGCCCTCCGGAACCGGACGACGATTGAGCCGGGGCTGGTAAAGCCCCATGACTGCCTTACTCGCTTTCCAGCCGCCTCCATGCAAGCCTCGCGAATTCGCACAGTAGCGGGCGGGTGTCGCGCGGGTCTATAATATCCTCGACATTGAAACGTTCGGCGCTGCGAAAAGGCGACGTGACCTTGTCGAGCCGGGCACGAATGGCCGCGAGTTCGGCCTCGGGATCGTCGGCCGCTTCGAGTTCGGACTTGTAGGCGACCTCCAGACCGCCCGCTATTGGCAGGCTGCCCCAGTCTCCCGATGGCCAGCAATAGCGATATTGATAGGCCTCGGCATTGCTCATCGCGCTGCCTGCAATGCCGTACGCACGGCGCAGAACGACCGAGGCGAGCGGGACGGTCGCCTTGTAGATGGCGTTCATCGCCTGCACACCGTAGCGGATCGTCCCCGCCATTTCCGCCTCGCGCCCGATCATGAAGCCGGGATTGTCGACGAGATGGACGATGGGGAGCCGGAACTGGTCGGCCAGCTTCACGAAACGTTCGACCTTTTCGCTGGTCTTCGCTTCCCACGAGCCGCCGAGATAGGACGGGTCGCTGGCCAGCACCATCACCGGCCAGCCGTCGAGGCGGGCGAGGGCGGTGATGCAGGCACGGCCCCACATGCGGCCGATCTCGAAGACGGTTTGTTGATCAAACACATCCGCCAGGCATTTGCGCATTGAATAGACCTTGTTGGATTCGCGCGGGACGAGATCCAACAGGCTTTCCTCCCGCCGATCGACGGGGTCGGTACATTCGGTGCGACGTGCCCGCTGGCCGACATGTTCGGGCATGAAGGAGAGAAAGTGCCGCGCGCGGGCGAAAGCCTCTGCCTCGCTCCCCACTTCGTCGTCGACCACGCCGTTACGTGTGTGGATGCCGCTGCCGCCGAGATCTTCCTTGGCCTGCTGGTGATCGGCCGAACCCTTGTAGCTTTCACCCAACCCGTCGACCACGGCAGGCCCGGCCGCGAACAGCTGGCTGAGGCCTTTCACCATGACCGAATAATGGCTCGCCACCGTGCGCGCGGCGCCGAGGCCTGCGGTCGGGCCGAGCGCGAGTGCGACCACCGGCACCATGTCGAGGTTTTTTACCACGTCCGACCAGCCGGGCACGGCGGGGATATAGGTCGCGCCGATCATTTCGAGCGTCTTCACCGAGCCGCCGCCGCCCGTGCCGTCGATCATGCGGATGATGGGCAGCTTGAGTTCGTGCGCCATTTTTTCGGCCTGCACCATCTTGCGGCTGATCCCGGCATCGGCCGCGCCGCCGCGAATGGTGAAATCGTCCGCTGTGGCGACGACGGGGCGGCCGTTTATCTCTGCCCTGCCGAACAGGAACGGGGCGGGGAGGACACTTTCAAGATTGCCGTCCTCGTCATAGGAACCACGCCCGGCGATCTTGCCGATTTCGCGGAAGCTGCCCGGGTCGACCAGTGCCGCAAGCCGGGCGCGCGCATCCATCTTGCCGCGTGAATGCTGGCGGCCGACCTTGTCGGGACCGCCCATCTGCTCGGCCAGCGCTTCGCGATGGCGCAGTTCTTCTAGTTCGCGCTCCCAGGTCACAGCCCTCTCCCAGAAGCCGTCATGCTGAACTTGTTTCAGCATCCATTCTTCGGCTTCTAACGAAGCTGCATGGGGTGAAATGGACCCTGAAACAAGTTCAGGGTGACGAGTTGGTTATTCGGCGGTCGGCTCCACCACCGCCAGCACCGCCTCGACCTGCACCTGCGCGCCTTGGCTGGCGGAAAGCTCGGTTACGGTCCCGTCGAACGGCGCGGTGAGCGCGTGTTCCATCTTCATCGCCTCGAGCACCATCAGCCGCTGGCCCGCCGTGACTGCATCGCCCTCGGCCACATCGACCGCGATGACCTTGCCCGGCATCGGCGCGAGGATCGCGCCGTCGGCGGCGGAGGCGCGGCCTTCGGCGCCCGTACGGGTTGGAAGATGATATGTCTGTCCCTTCTCGACCACGAGGACACCGTCGGAAACGGTAGCCGTCATGGTCTCGAATTGCTCAGTCCGCGCGATCTCAGTGGCATGGCCGCCCGCATGATCTCCTGATCCCGTTCGGAAGTGTACCGAACTGCGGGGCTGAGCATTTAGGCGAAACCCGGTCAAGGAGCGCGAAAAATGCTCTGGAAATATGTCGTTGCGCTTCTCAAACCCCAGTATCGCGGCGCTCGCTGCAATGTCGAGAAAAGCCTGACTTGGCAGAGTTGGCGGAATTAAGGAATCGCCTTTGCGCTCGATGAACCCTGTATCCAGATGGGCGCTTTTGAATTCAGGTTCGTTCAGGCAACGCCAAAGAAAACCGGCATTTGACCGGATTGGATGAACCAAGAGGCCGTCGAGTTCCCCTTGGAGTTCAGAGATAGCTTCGCCGCGCGTGGCTGCATGAACTACGATCTTTGCGATCATTGGATCATAGAATGGTGAGATGGCACTGCCTTTTTCAACGCCAGTCTCTATGCGGGCGCGATATCCACCAGCGTAGAATTCCTCTAGCAATCCAGTGCTCGGCAAGAACCCCTTCGCCGGGTCCTCCGCATAGAGCCGCGCTTCCATTGCCCAGCCCTTGATCGACAGCTCGTCCTGCTTGAGCGGTATTTCTTCGCCGCTCGCCACGCGCAGTTGCCACTCGACGAGGTCGACCCCGGTGATCTCCTCGGTCACCGGATGCTCGACCTGCAGGCGGGTGTTCATCTCCATGAAGAAGATGCGATCGGCACGCAGCCCCTCCGAAGCGTCCGCAATGAACTCGATTGTCCCTGCGCCTTCGTAGTCGACCGCCTTGGCGGCGCGTACGGCGGCGGTGCAGATGTCCTCGCGCGTCGCCTCGTCCATACCGGGGGCGGGGGCTTCCTCGATCACCTTCTGGTGGCGGCGCTGCAAGCTACAGTCGCGCTCGAACAGGTGGACGACATTGCCGTGGGCATCGCCGAACACCTGCACCTCGATATGGCGCGGCGAGGTGATCCACTTTTCCAACAGCACTTCGTCATTGGAGAAGCTGGCCTTGGCCTCGCGCCGACAGCTTTCGAGCGCGGCTTCGAAGTCAGCTGCGGCATCGACCTTGCGCATCCCCTTGCCACCGCCGCCTGCTACAGCCTTGATCAGCACGGGATAGCCGATGGCATCGGCTTCGCTTTTCAGGCGCTCGACCGACTGGTCTTCGCCTTCATAGCCCGGTGTCACCGGCACACCTGCTGCGCGCATCAGCTTCTTCGCCGCATCCTTGAGGCCCATCGCCTCGATGGAAGACGGCTTGGGACCGACCCATACTAGGCCTGCATCGATCACGGCCTGCGCAAAGCTTGCGTTCTCCGACAGAAAGCCGTAACCTGGATGGATCGCCTCAGCCCCGGTCTGCTTCGCTGCCGCGATGATCTTCTCACCGACCAGATAGCTTTCCGCCGCGGGCGAGGGGCCGATATGCACCGCCTCGTCCGCCGAACGCACATGCAACGCCCTCGCATCGGCATCCGAATAGACCGCCACCGTCGCGATACCCATGTCCCGCGCACTGCGGATGATACGACACGCAATCTCGCCGCGATTGGCTATGAGGAGTTTACCGATCACAGTAGCCTTGGCTCCATTCGATATTCATCCGGTCGAGGCGACCTTCCAGATAGGCGACAAAAATCTCGATCATGCGGTCCTTCGTGAAGGCGCATTCCGAGGTCAGGAAATCCGGCGCGGCGAACAACCGTTGCAACCAGCTGCGCCTGGGTTTTTCGCGCAAGGGCGGCAAAGGCGGATGCACCGGCACGGCGTGGAAATGCCGCTCCTCGTTCCCCACGCGCTTCTCTATTACGTAGCCGTTATCGAAGAATGCGGTCTGCAGGTACATTTCGTCCGCAGAGGAAAGGATGGCTCGAGTGCTGTCCTTGCCATCCAGTGTCGCCAACGCGCGCCGGAGGGCGACTGCATCCACGTGGTCGATGGTCTCGAGATCGGTTTCGAGTTTCATGCCAGCGCGCTAGCCGTAGCGTCGCCCGCCTTCAAGTCACCAACCCGCCACCGGTTTGAAATCGTGGCGGCTCCAGATGATCGGTTCCAGCGGCCCCTTGGGGCGGTTCCAGATGGCTTCGAAGAAAGCGGCGACCATGTGCCACAGCTTTTCCAGCCCGCTCACCCTTGTGCGGCTGTCCCAAGCGAGCTGCCCGCGGCTCAGCACCTTGCGCCCGATCGCGCCGTAGATCCGGGCGGCGGAGAGCACCGCCCAGCGCTGGCGGAAGCGCAGATGTTTCGTGCCGAGTCTAGCTGCCGCCTCGTGCTTCTCCATCAGCGCGATCAGGCGCGGCATCATGCTGGCGAGGCGAAAGCGATTTTCGGGCAGGGCATGTTCGCCCGGTTCCCAGCCCATTTCTTCCAGCCAGGTGCGCGGCAGGTAGCAGCGCCCGGCCTCTGCATCCTCCACGATATCGCGCGCGATATTGGCGAGCTGGAAAGCAAGGCCAAGGTCGCAGGCACGGTCCAGCGTTTCGCCATCGTCTGGATGCACGCCCATGATCCGCGCCATCATGATGCCGACCGCGCCAGCGACGTGATAGCAATAGCGCATCATGTCCTTTTCGGTCTTCGGGCGCCAGCGCGTGGCGTCGAGCGCGAAACCGGCGATCACGTCGTTGGCTTCCTCCAGCGTCAGCCCGCATTCGTCGGCGACCAGGCCGAAGGCATCGAAAGCGGCATCGGCGGTCGGCTGTTCCTCGAACGCGCGGCGGGTAAGGATGCGGATCGCCTGCACGCGGTCTTCGGCATCCTTCGGCGTACCCTGATCGCCCAGCGGCCCGCCCTTGTCCTGATTGTCGGCAATATCGTCGCACCGGCGGCACCAGGCATAGAGCAGCCAGCTGCGTTCGCGCGTGGTCCGGTCGAACAGCTTGGAGGCGGCGGCGAAGCTGTGCGAGCCCTGTTCGATCGACTCGAGCGACCTTTCGACCAGCACGGCGCGATCGCGCCCGCCGCCGGCCCGGGCAGGGGTGGGACGCAGATAGCGCGACTGGACGAGGGTGCGCGGCTTGTTCAGAGGTCGTCGGCCTTCATCTGGAAGATGGGAGTATGCGGTTCGTATGCTGCCATTTTGTCGAGCAGCGCGGTTAACGTGTCGGCAGCAAGGATGATCCCCTGATGCGCCGGACGCACGAAGCCGATGTCCGCCATATGGCGGTTGAAGGCGATGAGATGGTCGTAGAAACCGAAGGCGTTGAGCAGGCCGACCGGCTTGGTGTGGTAGCCGAGCTGCGCCCAGCTGACCGCTTCCCACAATTCGTCCATCGTGCCGACGCCGCCGGGAATGGTGACGAAACCGTCACTGAGGTCGGTGAAACGCTGCTTGCGCTCGTGCATGCCGGAAACGGTGTAAAGCTCGGTGCAGTCGTGATTGGCGACTTCGCTGTTGGCCAGCGCATCGGGGATCACACCGATCACCTCGCCCCCCGCATCCAGCGCGCCGCGGGCGGTCGCGCCCATCAGGCCCAGTCGCCCGCCGCCATAGACGACGCCGATCCCGCGCTCTGCCAGCGCCTTGCCGACATCATAGGCCAGCTGGATATAACGCGGATCCTCGGGCGAGGCCGAGCCGCAGTAGATGGCAAGTCGTTTCATGTCGCGGCTCATACCGCCAGATCCTCCAGCATCAGTCCGGCCGTCGCTTTCGCGCTGCCGACCACGCCGGGGATGCCGGCGCCGGGATGCGTCCCTGCCCCGACGAGGTAGAAATTGTCCAGCACGTCGTCGCGGTTGTGCCCGCGGAAATACGCGCTCTGCGTCAGCACGGGTTCGAGGCTGAAGGCGCTGCCCATATGGGCGTTGAGGTCGAGCGCGAAATCGCGCGGGGCGTAGTGGAACTTCGTCACGATCCGCGAGCGGATATCCGGGATGAGGCGGTGTTCGAGCTCGTCGAGAATGCGCTCTTCGAGCACGGGACCCATCTCGGCCCAGTCGACCGCCAGCTTGCCCATATGGGCCACCGGCACGAGCGCGTAGAAGGTGCTCATGCCCTCCGGCGCCATCGAGGGATCGGTCACGGTCGGATGGTGGAGGTAGATCGAGAAATCCTGCGGCAGCACGCCGTGATCGTAGATGTCTTCGAGCAGCCCTTTATAGCGCGGGCCGAATAGGATCATGTGGTGCGGGATGCCCGGCCAGGTCCCCTCGATCCCGAAATGCACCACGAACAGGCTGGGGCTGAAAGTCTTGCGCGACAGGCTGCGGGCATAATCCGCCCCGCGTTTCGACCCGGCGAGCAGGTCCTTGTAGCTGTGCATGATGTCGGCATTGCTGGCGATCGCGTCGAAGCGCTGCTTCCAGCCCGAATGCGTCTCGACCTCGGTCACCTGCTTGCCGAGCGTGTGGATCTGCACCACCGGGTCGTGCAGCCGGACCGTACCGCCAAGTCGTTCGAAATGGCTGACCATGCCTGCGATCAGGCGATTGGTGCCGCCCTTCGCCCACCATACGCCGCCATCGATTTCGAGCTTGTGGATCAGCGCGTAAATGCTGCTGGTCTTCATCGGATTGCCGCCGACCAGCAGCGTGTGGAAGCTCAGCGCTTCGCGCAGCTTGTCGTTGTCGACATAGCTCGAGACCATCGAATAGACGCTGCGCCAGGCCTGCTGCTTGGCCAGCGCGGGTGCGGCCTTGATCATCGACTTGAAGTCGAGGAAGGGGACGTGGCCGAGCTTGACGTAGCCTTCCCGATAGACGGCTTCGGAATATTCGAGGAAGCGCTGATACCCGGCGACGTCCGAGGGATTAAGCTGTGCGATCTCGCGGAACAGCTGCTCCTCGTCGTTCGAATAGTCGAACTGGGTGCCGTCGGGCCAGGCGAGGCGATAGAAGGGCATGACCGGCATCAGCTCGACATCCTCGGCAATGTCGTGGCCTGAAAGCGCCCACAATTCCTTGAGGCAATCGGGATCGGTGATGACGGTCGGTCCGGCATCGAAGGTGAAGCCGTCCTTTTCCCAGTAATAGGCTCGGCCGCCGGGCTTGTCGCGCGCCTCGACCACGGTGGTGGCGATGCCTGCCGATTGCAGGCGGATGGCAAGGGCGAGGCCGCCGAAACCCGCCCCGATCACGCAGGCGGTCTTGCCGGGGCCAACGGATTCGATGGGCTGTTCGGTCGCTGTGCCCGCGCTGGGCGTGGTAATCTCGGCGGTCATTGCGGCTTCTCATGGACGAGCGGACTGCCCTTGCCAAGCAGCGCCCGGATTGCGGACGCTACCGGGACCGGCGGCTTGCCCGAAAGGATACGCAGCTTGTCCGCGCGCGTGGGCCTGCCCGCGTAGAAGCGTTCGATCAGCGGCTCGCGCAGGCGATAGAAGCGCTCGAACACGCGATAGCGTTCTTCGGGTCGCGCGGCGTCGAACAGCATCCGGCCTAGCTGGCGGTAAAAGCGCATCGCGCGCCAGTGATCGGTTGCCCGCTTTTCGAACAGGGCCGCCAGCTGTTCGCCGGGCAGCGTCGCTTCGCGAGCCAGCGCGAGTGCATTGGAGACCGCGAAAGGCAAGGTGTAGCTGGTCAGCGCGTGGGTGAAGCCGCCCCTTGCCCCCGCGCGCACGATACCGGGTTCGCCGAGGCTGCGGCGGTATGCGGTAAAGCCTCCCCCGGTGATGACCGGCAGGACGCCCGTTTCCCCGCCGAGGGAATCGCCCTGCCAACCCATCGCCTCGCAATAGCTGTCGATCCGCGCCGACAGCGTCTCGCGGTCGAGCAGGGGGGTGTCGGCGTAATAGGTGTCCTCGACGAAGAGTTCATCGGGCCCCAGCGGCAGCGTATAGACGAAGCGATAGGCGCCCGGCTGTTCGACCCGCGCATCCATCACGATCGGTCGCGCCAGCCCATGGAGCGCGTGGGTGCGTATGTGCCGGCCCATGAATACCTGCCAGCCCCCGCACAGATGCGGCGATGGCTCGAAGTCGCGGCAGTCGACCACCACGCGGGCCGGGATGTGGTCGCCATTCTTCGGAGTGACACCATCGGATGACAGCGCGGCCACACGGGTTTGCATGCGGATCGCCTCCTGCGGCAGTTCCCGGCGCAGGGTCGCATCGAAATCCCGGCTGGCAAGCGAGCGATAGGCCGAGGACAGCGTCCGCGCATGGCCGGGGAAGAAGACCTCGTACCCGCTTGCCCACTCGGTCTTGTGAAAAGAGCAGAGAAGTGCCGCACCTTCAGCATCGAGATCGCTGGAAAACCAGCTCCAGCGGTGGTTGCCGCCGAAGTTTTCTCCCGCTTCGAACAGGGCGATCCGCATCTGCGGATGCGCGCGATGCACTGCCAGCGCAGCCAGTCCGCCCGCGAGGCCGCCCCCGACGATTGCCATATCCAACATGCGCCCGCTCATCGCGAATGAGGCTTAGGGGCGAAGCAAGCGTCCGGCAATCGTCTCGGTAAGCTGACGGGAACGCCCCCATCGGCCAAGTGTTGGAGGACAAACAGGGAAATCGAGGAAAACCGGATGAAAGCCATTTATGCCGCTACGGGCGCTGCCGCAATTCTGTGTGGTTTTCCCGCCGCCGCACAGGAAGCGGGCGAAAGCGACACGACGAACGATGCCTATGAAGGATCGGTCTTCGACGGCGACTGGCTGAGCGTCGGTGCTGGCGCAGTCTATGGGCCAAGCTATGACGGGTCGGACGACTATGTTTTCTCCCCGATCCCAATCGTGCAAGGCAGCCTTGGCGGAGTGGGTATCAATCCGCGCGCAGGCGGCCTGGCACTCGATTTCATCCCCGACGCCGATGGCGAAGTGGCGTTCTCGGCCGGTATCGCCGCCAAGCTTAATCGCAACCGCGCCTCGCAAATCGAGGATCCGGTGGTCGAGAGTTACGGCAAACTCGATACGGCGTTCGAAGTGGGGCCGAGCGCCGGTGTCAGCTTCCCGGGACTGCTCAACGAATATGACAGCCTCAGCTTCAATCTCGACGCATTGTGGGACGTTGCAGGCGCGCATAGGGGGATGACGGTGAATCCGGCGATCACCTATTTCACACCGCTCAGTCGCGGGATGGCCGTTTCCCTGTCGGTAAGCGCCACTCATGTCGATGACGACTATGCCGACTATTACTATTCCGTCCCGGCAGGCGGTCCGCTTCCCGCTTTTCAAGCCGATGGCGGCTTCGAGAGCGTCGGGGCGACCCTGTTCGGCGCGATAGATCTCGATGGCGATGTCACCAATGGCGGGCTGGCGATCATCGCGCTAGGCGGATATTCGCGCATGCTCGGCGATGCCAAGCGCTCGCCTTTTACCGCCATTCGCGGCGATGCCGACCAGTGGATGGGGGCGCTGGGGATCGGTTACACCTTCTGACGCGGCTTTTGCTTGCCCCGCTCAGTGTGGGCGGGCATCTCTCCTGATGCAAAGGGGAGAAAACATGAGAATTGCCGCACTGCTTGCGTTGGGCGCAGCCTTCGTCGCCACACCAGCCCTGGCCGATACGACCGTCATCCATGCCGGTGCGGTCGTCGTCGATGCCGACAGCGCACCGCGTGGACAATCCACCATCACCGTTACCGATGGCCGGATCACCTCGATCGTTGATGGCTTCTCCGATGGTCCGGCGGGCGCGACGATCGTCGATCTCGAAGGCAAGACGCTGGTCCCGGGGCTGGTCGACCTGCATGTCCATCTGACCGGCGACCCCGGCGGGGATTTCTGGAAGGAAGCGGTCGAACCCGACGAATGGGGCGTCGTCGTGGGTGCCAAGAACGCCCGGCTGACGGCGCTGGCGGGTTTTACGACGGTGCGCGAGGCGGGTAGCGGTCCCGAATCCGCCTTTTCCCTGCGGCGCGGGACCGCAGAGGGCCTTATCCCTGGTCCGAGGATCGTTGCCGCCGGACCTCCGCTGGCCATCGTCGGTGGGCATGGCGATGTCAGCGGCTTTCGTCCCGAAGTGAACGCGGTGCTCGATACCGGTTTCACCTGTACCGGCGCCGTCGAATGCGCGGAGAAGGTTCGTCTCGCCAGCCAGAACGGGTCGGATATCATCAAGATCACTGCCACTGGTGGCGTGCTAAGCCAGCAGGGCCGCGGGCTCGAAGCGCATTTCAACGATGCCGAGATGAAGAGCATCGCCGATACTGCCCATTCGCTCGGCCTCAAGGTCATGGCGCATGCCCATGGCGGGCGCGGGATCGAGGCGGCGAGCCGGGCGGGCATCGATACGATCGAGCATGGCACCTATATCGACGAAGCCGCAGCGCGCGAAATGAAGAAGAACGGCACCGTGCTGGTGCCGACGCTGATGGCGTTCAAGGGCGTGACCGAACGGCTCGGTAAGGGCATCTATACTCCGGTGGTAGAGGCGAAGATCCGCGACGTTGCGGAAACAGCGCGTGTGTTCATGGGCAAAGCACTGCGTTGGGGTGTGCCGATTGCTTTCGGCACCGATGCCGGCGTGTTTGGCCACGGACGCAATGCAGGCGAGTTCGCCCTGATGGTGGAGCAGGGTATGAGCCATCGCGAGGCTTTTGCCTCGGCTACCACCAATGCGGCTCGGGTACTCGGCATGGAGAGCGAGATCGGGCGGGTCGCTTCAGGCTATTCCGCCGATCTCATCGCGGTGGATGGCAACCCTCTCGAAGATACGGCCACGCTCGAAAATGTGAGCTGGGTCATGGTGCGCGGTCGGGTGATCGAATGACCGCCTGACGCTAATACCAGGCACGGGCCGCAAGCCGCTTGTCGAGGGATTTGCCACATTCGTCACACGGCGCGCTTGCGCGCGGCTGCCATGACGTGTTTTGTCGAGGTAATACAGGAAACAGGGGAATATCCATGAAACTCGTCCGCCACGCTCTTGCTTCGGGCGCTGCTCTTTCGCTCGTTCTCGCGACCGGCCCCGCCTTGGCGCGGGACCAGCACGAAGGCAGCGAAGCCACCGCTGAGGTGAGCGAGCATGACAAGCTGTTCGCGCTCTTCGCCGATTCCGACAAGCGCGAGCTTGAACTCAATCCGCTCGGTCGACTGTTCCGGGGCGACGACAAGAACGCCGACCGGCTCGGCGATTACCTGACCGATTCCTCGTTCTACGCCAGCCGCCTCGACACGCAGCTCAATCTCGCCAAGCTCGAGCTGATCGACCGCAGCAAATTGAGCGAGACCGACCAGCTCGCCTACGACGTGTTCAAGTACAATCAGGAATCGGCGTTACGTGGCCAGACCGACGAAATCCGCGCGCTGACCGAAGTGCGCCCAGTGAACCACTTCTCGGGCTTCCATACCTTCTACCCGACTTTTGCCAGCGGCGATTCCGCCGCCCAGTTCAAGACCCTCGCCAATTACGAGGATAACCTGTCGCGTCACGACGACTATATCGCCATCTCTGGCCGTGCGATCGATAAGTTCCGCGAAGGCATGGAAAGCGGCGTGTTCGAAACCAAGCTGACCATCGGTAATGTCGTGAAGCAGTTCGACACCATGCTGGCGATCCCGATAGCGGATTCGCAGTATATGAAGCCGGTGAAGAACTTTCCCGAGGATTTCTCCGAAGCAGACAAGGCGCGGCTGGCTGCCGCCTATGAAGCCAAGACCGCTGAAATCTACGCCGCCGACACGCGCATGCGTGACTTCCTGCGTGACGAATACCTGCCCGTCGCGCGGGAAAGTGTCGGCCTCAGCCAGATGAAGGGTGGCGACAAGCTCTACGCCCAGATGATCGAGCAGACGACCACGCTGCCGCTGACCGCGGATTATCTGCACGACCTCGGCCTCAGCGAGGTGTCGCGGATCAAGAGCGGGCTTGAAGAGATCAAGCAGGAGGTCGGTTTTACCGGCACGCTCAACGAGTTCTTCGATTACGTGCGCACCGATGCGAAGTTCAAGCCGGAGAGCCGCGAGGCGCTGACGCAGAGCTATTACGACATCGGCAAGCAGGTGGACGAGAAGATCGGCGACCTGTTCTCGCTCGTCCCCAAGACGCCGCTTGATATCAAACCCTATGATCCCTCGATCGAGCAGTTCCAGGCGGGCGGGTCTTACGAATCCGGCGCACCCGACGGTTCGCGTCCGGGCACTTTCTATTTCAATGCCTACGACCTGCCGAGCCGTCTGACGACAGGCAATGTGACGCTCTACCTGCATGAAGGTGCGCCGGGTCACCACTTCCAGATCAGCCTCGCTCGCGAGAACGACAAACTGCCTGCCTTCATGCGCTTCGGCGGAAACACCGCCTATGTCGAGGGCTGGGCGCTCTATGCCGAGACGCTGGGCAAGGAAATGGGCTTCTACCAAGACCCGTGGAACCGCTATGGCACGCTGCAGGACGAGCAGTTGCGCGCCATGCGGCTGGTGGTCGATACCGGCCTTCACGCAAAGGGCTGGTCACGCGAGCAGGCAATCGACTTCATGCTCGAAAATTCCGGCATGACCCGCACCGAGGTGGTCGCGGAGGTAGAGCGCTATATCGCCATTCCGTCGCAGGCACTCGCCTACAAGGTCGGGGCGCTCAAGATCCAGGAACTGCGCAAGAAGGCGAAAGAACGGCTTGGCGACGATTTCGACATTCGCGAATTTCACGAACAGGTGCTGGATACGGGCGCGTTGCCGATGCCGGTGCTCGAAGCCAAGATCGACCGCTGGATAGCTGCGAAGGCTAACTGATATAGCAAGGGCGGGGATTGTTTCTCCGCCCGAACTGGCGAGCCGTTTCCCGGCGCGCTACCCCCGTTGCAGGATGTGCGCGAATGGAGGGAAGCGCCGATGGACTGGCTGCGCAAGGCGGAGTGGCTGACACGCGAACGCGTGCGTGGCTACGCGCTGCTTGTCGCGCTCGCAGGCCTCGGGCTGGTGGTCAGCGCCTATTTTCAGGCGATGGGCCCTGTGGGGACCGATTTCCTCGCCTTTTGGGGCGCCGGCCATGTCACGGTGGCAGGCGATCCGGGGGCAGCCTACGATCTCGCAGTCCAAAAGCGGGTTCAGACGGGCACGGGCAGTGAGGGCTGGTTCGCCTTCGTCAATCCTCCGCCATTCCTGTTCGCCGCTGCGCCCTTCGGAGCCATGCCGTTCCCGATTGCCTGGGTTGCATGGGTTGCTGTTACCTGGGGGCTGTGGGCGTGGGCGAGCATCCGCGCTTTTCCGCGCCTGTGGCCGCTTGTCATCGCCTATCCAGGCGCAGTGATCGCGGCTACGCACGCACAGACCGGCCTGCTGACCGGTGCCTTGCTCGTCCTCGCGGCGCATGAACTGGGCCGAAGACCCGCCTTGTCGGGTGCAGCAATCGGGGCGCTGGCCGTCAAACCACATCTCGCCGTGTTGACGCCGCTCTGGTTTGCGATGGGCGGCAGGTGGCGCGCCTTTCTCTCCGCCGCGCTTGTGTTGATAGCGCTGGTCGTGGCCTCGATGCTTGCGTTCGGCAGCGGAATTCTCGCGGAATATGCCACCAGCTGGCGCGCGAGCCAGGCACTGATGGAAGGGATCAATGCAGACTTCCTCTTGCGGATGAGCACTTTTTTCTCGCAGGCTCGGTTGCTGGCGGGAGACACGGCGGCATCCGCCGCGGGCGCTCTTTCGGCGCTGGTGGCGCTGGCCGCGGCAGCACTGTCCTGGCGGCGCTTTCATGGCGATGCCGAGGCTTCGGGCGCTGCGGCGCTGGCCGCCACGGCGCTCGTCTCTCCCTATATGTTCAATTACGATCTTCCGTTTCTGATTTTCCCCACGCTGTGGCTCATTGCGCAGGGGCTGGAGCGGGGTTTCAGATCGTTCGAAAAGCTCGGCCTCGTTTTTCTGTATCTCGCGCCCTATGCCACCCGCGCCGTGGCATTTCCCTTGGGGATCAATCTGATGCCTGTTGCGGCGCTGGCACTGCTCGCGCTGGTATGGAGTCGCGGTCCCCGTTCGCCGGGAACCGCCGCAGCACCCTAGGGTTTCTACTCATCAGGACGGAGGGAGAGATTTCATGGAGGTACTTCATGTCGAGCTTGTCCTTCCACAGCAGCAGCCCCGATCGCTGGGTGAAGCCAAAACCGTATAGCGACAGTTCGCTGCGCTATCAGATGCACGGCAAGATCCAGCCGATGGAAGAACCGGGTTTCCTTGCTCGCCTATTCGGGCTGCGCTGAGGGTTCAGTCGTACCAAGGACAGGGGCCGGAGGTCATTGACCCCCGGCCCCTTTTTTATGCCGATGAAGGCGCGATCAGTACTCTTCGGGTTCCTCTGGCGTGTCCGCCGTATGCGTCTTGCCCGCAGTCCGATCGCCCCGCGCGAGTGCGAAAACGACGCCGGACAGGAGCAGCAACGCCAGCAGGTTGGGCACGACCATCACGGCATTGGCGATGTCGCCCATGCGCCAGATCAGGTCGCTTTCCCGGCTGGCGCCAATGAAGATGCCAACGCACCACAACACGCGCCAGGCCATATGCAGGATTTTTTCGCCACCACGGCTCGATCCCGGAATGCGGTCGTAGATGAAGGTGAGGGCCCGCTCGCCGTAATAGCTCCAGGTGAGCAGGGTGGTGAACACGAACAGCAGCAGCGCCACGCTGGCGATGAGCGTGCCCAGCGGGATCGACCCGATCTCGAACGGGAAGGCGGCGGCGAAGGCGCCGCTGGTCATGGCAAAGCCTTCGAGATCACCCTGCCAGGCATGCAGCACAGGTGCCCCGTTATGGGTGAAATTGCCTTCCACCGTCAGGATTACCAGCGCCGTCATGGTGCAGATCACGACGGTGTCGATAAAGGTGCCGAGCATCGCCATGCGACCCTGAAACTGCGGATCGTCGGTCTGCGCGACCGCGTGGGCGATCGGTGTCGAACCCTGACCCGCCTCGTTCGAGAACAGGCCGCGCGCGACACCGGCGCGGATCGCCAGTATCACCGCTGCACCGATGAAACCGCCGCTGGCAGACTGGACGTTGAATGCACCGTGGAAGATACGACCGAAGGTTTCCGGGATGTCCTGGATGTTGAGCGCGATCGCGAGAACGGCCATCGCGATATAGGTCGCAGCCATGAACGGCACGACCTTTTCGGCGACATTGCCGATCGACTTGATGCCGCCGATGATCACGATGAACACCAGAATGGCGACTATCAGGCCGCCCAGCCATTCCTCGATGCCGAAGAGTTCGTTCAACCCGTCGGCAACGGCGTTTGCCTGGATCGCGTTACCGGTCACCAATCCGCTGACGAGGGTGCCAAAACAGAAGAAGATCGCCAGCCACGTCCACTTGGGGCCAAGGCCCATCATGATGTAGCTCATCGGACCGCCGCGATAGACGCCGTCGCTGGTGGTTTCGCGGTAGCGGATGGCGAGCGCACCTTCGGCGAATGCCAGAGCCATGCCGAACAAGGCGGTAACCCACATCCAGAAAATCGCGCCCGGCCCGCCCAGGGCGATGGCAGTGGCGACGCCGGCCAGGTTACCGGTTCCGACCTGGCCGGACAGCGCGGTCGAAAGAGCGGCGAAGGGGCTGATCTCGCCCTTGCCTTCACCTTTGCGGCCGGCAAACAGGTTCTTCACCGCGGCCCCGAAATTGGTGACAGGGTAGAGTCTCAGTCCGATCATGAACCACAGACCCGCGCCCAGCAGGATCACGGCGAGCGGCGGGATGGGGATCAGTTGCTCCCCGTTCCAAGTACCACCCCAGATGAAGTCCGCCACATTGGTGACCGGACCCAGCAATCGCTCGTCCAGTGAAGCCGGTTGGCCTGTCGCCATACTCAAATTTCCCCTCATGCGTCCCGTGAATTGGAAAGTGGGCAGGCTAGTCGCGCTGGCGGCGCTTGCAAAGGGGGCTTTCCGGTCAGTCCCCGGCTTGCCTTTTCGAGCGCACGGGACTAGACGCAGCGCCGTCTTCCGACATTGGGATCGATAAAAGCCCCTCCCGGACTTGAACCGGGGCGGCGAGAGACCCTACCTGAAAGGGACGTGGCGGAAGGCGGCACGATTTTTACGCGAGAGACGTGAGCATGGCAGAAGAGAAGAAGACCAGCCCGGCGGAATTCCTCCGGCAGGTGCAATCCGAAAGTCGCAAGGTCGTATGGCCGACGCGCGAGGAAACGGTGCGCACGGCGATCTTCGTGTTCATCATGATGACCATCCTCTCGGTCTTCTTCCTGGGCGTGGATTCGCTGTTCAGCGCAGTCGTGCGCTGGCTGCTGACGCTCGCCTGAGCCGCATTTCGACAGGGTAATTGAGAACACATGGCACGCTGGTACATCATCCACGCTTATTCGGGCTTCGAGAACAAGGTCCGCGATTCGATCATCGCCGAGGCCGAACGCCTTGGGCTGTCGGAAGGTGTCGAAGAGGTCGAGGTGCCGACCGAGACCATCACCGAGGTCAAGCGCGGCAAGAAGGTTCAGGTCGAGCGCAAGTTCATGCCGGGCTACGTGCTCGCCAAGTTGAACATGACCGACGACATCTATCACCTCGTCAAGAACACCCCCAAGGTGACTGGCTTCCTCGGCAATAACAACAAGCCGCAGCCGATCTCCGAAAAGGAAGCCGCGCGGTATTTCGGCGGCGTGGAAGAAGCCAAGTCTGCACCGAAGAAGGACATCCACGTCGATTACGAAATCGGCGATCAGGTCAAGGTCCTCGACGGCCCCTTCGCCAGCTTCAACGGCCTGGTGGAAGAACTCGATTTCGACAAGCAGAAGGTCAAGGTTTCGGTTTCGATCTTCGGCCGCGCGACCCCGGTCGAACTCGACTTCGAACAGGTGGAACTGGTCAAGTAAGGCGTCCATCGGAGGGCGGTCGCCGGTCGTCCCACGATCTTTGTGAGATTACGCGTTTACCGGGCGCAGGCGCGTTCGTCGGTTGCGCGGATGCGCGTGGCACTCGTCCCTGTGCGCAGTATCATGCCCGAATGCTGGCATTTGCGTAGCTGGAAGCGAACCTTGCGGTCATCGAAGTCGAGGGACACGCGGCGAAAGGTTTCCATAAGATCCGTGCCGAGCAGTAGTGAGGGCTTTTCATCGAGACCGAATACGGCGAATGGCGGGATATCGGCGAAGGCGATCGGCACGTTCTGCAGGGTAACGGGGCCGAGCCTCAGGTTCGGGATTATCGCGAACTCGATTTTCATCGTCGCACCGGTCACGCCGTAAACCGTGATCGTGTCGAAGCCACCCTTCCGCTTGCGCAGCAGCTTGTCGCGCAAGGCAAGGTTGCCGATGGTCACCTCGGAACCGGTGTCGACTACCGCCTCCACATTCTGACGTCCGGCAGCCACTTCGGTAAGGATCAGCTGGCCGCGCTGCAGGCGACCGGTGACAACGATAATCCCGTCCTTGAACCCGCCTTCAATTTCATCGCTGTCGTCGACGGTGATGACGCGTTTCTCGAAATCCATCATCAGGCGCTGGTTCACCAGCGCGTCCAGGCCGATCATGCCATCGCCACCCATGTGGCGCTCGTCGAGAATCGGTACATCGAGATCGGTCGTGACGGTAGGACCAAGCTGTAGTTCGTCGATCCGGACGCGGTCGATCACTTTGCTTTCGGTAATTCCGTGCAGTACTGCCTTCTCGGCTTCGGGAAGCGCCAGTTTCCCGGCCAACGCCGAGCCAATTGCCGAAGTATCCGCCCCGCTGTCGACGACGAACTTGTAGGGCCCCTGCCCATTGACGATGACTTCCACCGTCATCCGGCTGCGCAACTTGCGTGCTTCGATCTCCTCGCCGTCAATGGCCAGATTCTCGTCGAACTCAGCAGAAGGGAGGCTGGGCATACGCAGCTGGCCGGTTACGGGCGTTTCCGTATCCTGCGCCAGAACCGGGCTGCCAGCGCAAAGCAGCGCCGCAAGCATGGTTGCAGTCAGACCTCTCCTCATAACACTGATACTATATCACAGGGTTACAGCGCGCGAGGGCGCTTCGATGAAGGTAATATGTTATGCGACGAGCGCGTGGCGTTTTCCTACCTGATTTCCGCTCGCTATCTTCACATCATGCCCCAAACGCAGAGCCCGCCGGACACCCGAAAGGGGGATGGTACATCCCAACGCTTTTGATCGTCAGGACTGTGGTCCAGGTGGTCCATGCTTCAGCTTCGCCCGCCTCAAACTGAACGGCGGAACAGGTGGCGAATCACTTGCATTTCGGGGTGAAATAGCTATGTGCGCGCCTTCCCAAGTCATCTTCGGGAAATCGTGCGGGAGGATCGCTTCGGTGATCCGCTTGACCGCTTACCATGAGCCTCGGCTGGAAACAGGCGTGGCAACAGTGAGAAAGGAGGCCATTCATGGCCAAGAAGATCGACGGCTATATCAAGCTGCAGGTGCCTGCGGGCATCGCCAACCCCTCGCCGCCCATCGGCCCTGCGCTGGGTCAGCGCGGCGTGAACATCATGGAATTCTGCAAGGCGTTCAACGCCGCGACCGACAGCCTCGAAAAGGGCATGCCGATCCCGACGACGATCACCGTCTATGCGGACCGTTCGTTCACCTTCGTCACCAAGAGCCCGCCGGCCAGCTTCCTCATCAAGAAGGCTGCCAAGCTCAAGTCGGGCTCGAAGGAGCCGGGCAAGGTTTCGGCCGGGACCATCAAGCGTTCGGCACTGTCCGAAATCGCGCAGACCAAGATGGCCGACCTGAACGCGAACGATATCGAACAGGCCACCAAGATCATCGAAGGCAGCGCGCGTTCGATGGGCCTCGAAGTGGTGGAGGGCTAAGCACATGGCAAAGCAGACCAAGAAGCAGCAGATCGTCGCCAAGCTCGACGGCGAAAAGCTCTACAGCGTTGACGAAGCTCTTGCCACGCTGCGCGAACTCAAGGCGAAATTCGACGAGACCGTCGAAGTCGCGATGAACCTCGGCGTCGATCCGCGTCACGCCGACCAGATGGTTCGCGGCATGGTTTCGCTCCCGAGCGGCACCGGCAAGGACGTCAAGGTCGCCGTATTCGCCAAGGGCGACAATGCCGAGAAGGCCCTGGCCGCTGGTGCCGACAAGGTCGGTGCCGAAGACCTCATGGAAGACATGCAGGCCGGCAATCTCGACTACGATCGCGTGATCGCAACGCCCGACATGATGGGCGTCGTCGGCCGCCTCGGTAAGGTGCTGGGTCCCAAGGGCCTGATGCCGAACCCGAAGCTGGGCACTGTCACTCCGAACGTGGAACAGGCCGTGAAGGACGCCAAGGGCGGCCAGGTCGAATTCCGCGTCGAGAAGCAGGGCATCATCCACAGCGGCATCGGCAAGCTGTCGTTCAAGGACGAGGACCTGAAGAAGAACTTCAAGGCGCTGACCGATGCGATCGTCAAGGCGAAGCCGTCGGGTGCCAAGGGCAAGTACGTCCGCAAGGTCACGCTGACCTCGTCGATGGGCCCGGGCCTGAAGGTCGACCTCGAGGAAGTCGAAGGCGCGTAATCCGCGCGCTATCGCTTCGCTACCTGAGCGCGGCGATCCTTTCCTACGTGGAACGAAACATGAGAAAGGGCCGGCGGGTGAGAACCTTCCGGCCCTTTCTCATGCCCTCAGCGCGCGCCGTGCCAGTGCATCGGCCCCGGTCTTCGCCGCCAGAGTTTTGGCGCTGGCGACCGCGCCGTCGAAGGCCTTGAGGCTGGATAGCAAAGCCCGATTGGCCAGCGTCGGCCGGAGCAGCAGGAAGCTGGCGCATGTGATGCTGTCGGTGCCGAACAGCGCCTTGTGTGCGCCTTCGCCCTCGGTGAAGTCGAAATAGCGGAAACGCCGCTCGGCAAAGAGGCTTTCGAGCGCTGCCATCTGGAGAACCGTGCCGGGCGAAAGGTTCGCGTGGTCGGGATCGTAGCCGAGATAGGCATAAACCAGCGTTTCGCCGGTCACGGGCAGGTAAAGATAGGCGACCGGCTTGCCTTTCAGAAACAGGAGGAAAGCGCGCACGCGGTCCTGCCAGGCCAGTTCGCGCATCTCGGCCCGCGCGGTTTCGCTTTCGGGTAGCCCGGCGTCGAGCAGGCGCGCCTGATATGTGCGTTGCGACAGGGGCAGGGCGAGGTGGACGAATTCGTCCATGTCCTCGGGATGGCGATATTCACGCAGGTCCAGCATGCCGTCGCCCGCATCTTCGAACTTGCGCCGCTTGCGCCGCAGGGTCGAGCGCGTCTTGCCGGAAAAGCGCGCAAGATAGCCGTCAAAGCTTCGGGCCATGTCGATATAGCTGCGGGCATATTCCTTGCGCGCCCCGACAAGGAAGCCTGGCATCGCATCGCGCAACCGGGCTTCGGCTGTGGGCGGGGCGGATAGCACGCGCAAGCCATCCGCGCTGGCGAGCGAGGGCACGGGCGGGGTTCGTCCAGCGAGGATGTCGGGGAGGGAAAAGGCCAGCTTGGCCAGATTGCGGTTCACCGTCAGCAAGCGGCGCGATCCGAGCGTAAACGGAATCGGTTGCTGCGCGGAAGGCATTCCCGGGTCGATCATGAAGCGCCGTAGAGCGTGTTCGACAGCACTTGTTCGGCGACACGCGCGGCGCTGCGAAGTTCGCTATGCGGCATGGTGCTCGCGCCAGTCTCGTCGCCGATCCGGGGCGGACGTTCCGCGAAGGTCGCGCTGCGTGCGCCTGCTGTGCGGGCGACCGTTTCACAAAACCTGGCGAACCGCCCCCTGACGATTGAATTGGCCCGCTTGCGGTCGCGGCTCATCAGCTCGAAACTGTGGCTGACGATGTTGAGCATGGCCACGCCATTGTCCACGCAGTAGCGGAGAGCCGCAGCCATCTCCCAATGCGACAGGGCTGTGATCTGCGCATGTCGCTGGCCGCGGAAGCTGCGAAGCGATCCAATCGGCACTTCGGTCGCCCCTTCGTGACGGACGACCTGCTGGTCGTCTGGCTCAAGTGAAATCCGGCAGTCGGATCTGGTTATTCCGGGCGCATGGCTGCTGTCGTAGCGTATGCCAACTTGCGCCAATGCGCGCAGGGTTGCGTCGTCTGCGCCATAATTGCCGGCACGGAATGCCGTCGGGGCGGGAGCGCCCGCAAGCATCAGATACTCGCGCGCAATTTCAAGCAGTTCGACCTGTTCGGCTTCCGTAAAATCATGCATATTGCGTCCGGTGAGGCCGCGAAGGGGGTTAGCCTCGTCGGCGATTTCCAGCCATTCCGGATGTAGGTGGAGTTGTACGTCGTGGCCGCGCTCCAGCACCGGCTCGACCACTGCGGCGATCGCCTCGATGCCCCATACTATTGCGGGCATCGGATCGACGAAGAACACCCCTTTGATCCCGTGTGCATCCATGACTTCCATCTGGTGGAAGATGCCGACTTCGCCGCGACTGGTGCGGCACGCGATCGAGCGGTCGAACACTTCCTGCCGGGCATGCACGCCCAGGCGCGCGGCGAGGCCTGCCGAGTATTCCGTATCGATGGTGAGATAGACCGCAGTCATGGACGGCATCGTATCACGCGACCGTTAACAGGGCGATTACCGTGCGTGCGAATCAGATGCCGCCGGGGGTGAAATCGAGTCCGGCGGTGGCAAGCCCGTCGCACAGGCTGTCTACGCAGCTCTTCAGTTCCCCTGCACTCGTCGAACGCACGACGAAATTCGCCCCGACGCGGCCTTCGCGGAAAAACGGATAGCTACCGATCTGGCATTGCTCATGGGCCTTTTCCACCTGCCGCAGGATATCGGCCACTTCGCTTTCGGGGGTCCAGCACCCGATCGTCTCGGTAAGCAGCGGTGCGCCGCCTTCCAGCGTGCCGGTCAGTGCGTCGAGCATGCCTGCAGTGATGTGCGGAACACCGGCCATCAGATGGACATTGCCGAGCTTGATGCCGGGGGCGCCGGACATGCGGTTGGGGATCAGGTCCGCACCTTCGGGCACCCGCGCCATGCGCAGCCGCGCCTCTGTCAGCCCGCCGGGTTTGCCGGCATAGTATTTCTCAAGGATCGCCCGCGCCTTGGGATGGACCACAACCTCGACCCCCAGAGCTTCGGCCACCGCATCGACGGTAATGTCGTCATGTGTCGGACCGATCCCGCCGGTGGTGAACAAATAGTCGTAAGCCTCGCGGAGTGCATTCACCGCTTCGACGATGCGCGCCATCACATCGGGAACCACCCGCACTTCCGCCAGGCGAATGCCTTGTACCTGCAGCCAGCTCGCGATCTGCGCAATGTTCTTGTCGTGGGTGCGGCCTGACAGGATCTCGTCGCCGATCACGACAAGTCCTGCGGTATAGATGCGTTCGGTCATGGACGCTGGCGTAACGCGGTCGGTGTGCGATTGCTACTCCGCAGCTTCGAGCCGTTCGTCGGCTGTGCGTGCATTGGCTCCGTGAAGACGAAGCTCGAGCAATCCATCGTCGACCGGTTCTTCCTTCATGCGCTTGCGATCGAGGACATATTCCTGGTTGAGCCTCCAGGGATAGGCCACAGCGTTGCGCGGCATGATGTGCTTGCTGCGCTGGATGTAACCGGAGGAGAAGTCGAAAATGTCGTCCTCCACGATCGCAGCCTCTGCCTGCGGGGTCAGAACTGGCTCGGCGACATCGACGCCCCGGGCCTTGCTCTCGTTGAGCACGCGGCAGATGTAGTCGGAATTGATGTCCGCGCGCAGCGTCCAGCTGGCGTTGAGATAGCCGAACACGACTGCAAGGTTCGGCACGTTGGAGAACATGCAGCCCTTGTAGTAGAAGTGCTGGGCCAGATCGATCGGCTGACCTTCCTTGGACAGTGCGATCTTGCCAGCTACGGCAAGTTTGAGGCCGGTCGCGGTGATGACAATGTCGGCTGGTAGGAAGCGATCGTCGGTCAGCCGCACACCGCCCTTTTCGAAAGCCTTGATGTGGCCGGTGATCACATCGGCCTTTCCGCTTTTCAGCGCTGTGAACAGATCGTCATCGGGTACCAGGCACAGCCGCTGTTCCCACGGGTTGTACGGCGGGGTGAAAGGCGCGAGGTTGTAATCCTCGCCCATGGTCTTGCGGATGCGTTTGTGCAGCCCGTCCTTCACCTTCTCCGGCCTGTTGCGCGCCATCTTGAAGCTGAAATCCTGCATCTTGATGTTTTTCCACCGGGTGATCCGGTAGGCGGTTTTCGCGGGCAGAATCTTGCGCAGGAAATTGGCCAGCGCATCCTTTGCCGGGCGGCTGAACATCCAGGTCGGCGTGCGCTGGAGCATGGTTACCTTGGCCGCCTTTTCGGCCATCGACGGAACGATGGTGACGGCGGTCGCGCCCGACCCGATCACGACGACCTGCTTGTCCGCATAGTCGAGATCTTCCGGCCAGAATTGCGGATGGACTACCTGCCCTTCGAACTCGCCAAAGTCGAAACCCGGATCATACGGTTCGTCGTAATCGTAATAGCCAGAGCCGAGATAGAGCCAGTTCGCAGTGAGATGCTTCTTCTCGCCTTCGCCGGTTTCGAGCGTGACATGCCAGCGGGCCTCATTCTCGCGCCAGTCGGCGGCCAGGACCTTGTGATCGAAACGGATGTGCTTGCGGATGTCGCGTTCGTCCACGATGCGGTCGAGATAGTCGAGGATCGAAGGGCCATCGGCGATCGATTTTTCGTGCTTCCAGGGTTCGAAATCGAAGCCCAGCGTGTGCATGTCGCTATCGGACCGGATTCCGGGATAACGGAAGAGATCCCAGGTCCCGCCGAGATTCTCCCGCCGCTCCACAATGACGAAGCTGTGGTCGGGCGCCTTCTCCTTCATGTGCGCCGCCATGCCGATGCCGGAAATCCCAGCACCTACGATCATCACATCGAAATCGGTCGCCGTGTTTTTCATTTTGCTCTCCCAGGTAAGGGAGAACCTAACCCAGACTCCGCATGAGCGCCAGTCTCAGTTGCAGTGCGCAACCTAATGCCTTCGTTTCAGACCTCAGGATATGGCGGCAGGGCCGTGCCAGGCAACCGGCTATTGTTGCTCGCCTTCGTCCATCTCGCGGACGATATGCGCCAACACACTGGGGTGCAGAGGCTGTTCGAACTGGGCCCCCACCGTGTGTCCTTCACGCCATTTCACATCGGCCGGGATCGGCCCGACATTGCCGACCTTCACGAGTATCGACGTATTGGTGTGGAGTATCGAAAACTTGTCGAAGAATTTGCAGCCATATTCGGAGATGTCCTTGATCCAGACATCACGTGCGCCGCCTTGCCGCGGGCGATAGCGACCCGCGACGGTCACCACATGGCGCGTTTCCCTGCGGTATTCCCTGGACATTCCCGACCCTCGACCAATTCCCTTGGCGCATAATAGCGGTCGCGGAGACGCCAGCGCAAGCAATGCTTCACTCTCGCTTTCGTCAAACGCCTGCGTTAGGGCGACGGTAATAGGGGAGAGCCTGCAAATAATGACCACCAGCGACAAGCCCGGGCTACGCAGGGTAACTTCGATCGATGTGGCCGAACGGGCTGGTGTGAGTCAGTCGACTGTCAGCCGGGCGCTGTCGGGTAGCGAAACAATCACCGAGGCGACCCGTCGCCGTGTGGAACTGGCCGCCGAGGAATTGGGCTACCACGTCAATGCCCGTGCAGCGGGCCTGCGACGGGGAAACACCGGCACCATTGCCGTCGTCGTGATCGGGCGTGAAGGTCAGGGGCCCGCGGGCATCAACCCCTTCTATTACAGTCTGCTGGGCAGCACCTGTGCTGCGGCGGCCGAACGCGGGTACGAGGCACTGGTGTCCTTTCAGGCGAAGCCCGATGAATTCTTCGGACACTATGTCGCAAGGCGGCAAGCCGACGGCGTAGTGATTCTCGGCACCGCGACCAACGAAGCCGCATGGGATTATTTTCGTACCTGCGCCGAGGAATCGAGCCAAATGGCCTTCTGGGGCTCGCCATTCGACGACAGCGTATGGGTGCGGTCAGACAATCGCGAAGGCGGACGGCTCGCCGTCGAGAGGCTGGTACGGAGCGGGGCCGCGCATATCGTCTTCGTCGGCGACACGGCATCATCCCAGCGCCAGTTCCACGAGCGTTACGAAGGCTATTGCAATGCTATGGAAGCGGCGGGGCTGGTGCCGGTCGAGGCGTTGGTCAGCGAAGGCGAGGATCGCGTGTCGCAAGGCCGCAACGCCATAGCGCAGCTGGTCGACGGCGGAGCCGGTTTCGACGGCCTGTTCTTCGCCTGCGATGCCATGGCTCTCGGCGCACTCGAGGAACTGGCATCACGCGGCATTTCGGTGCCGGACGAGGTGGGAGTGATCGGCTTTGACGGTCTCGGCTCCGGCGAATTCAGCGCGCCTCCACTGACCACCGTCGAACCCGATTTCAGCCAGGCAGGCAAGCTGCTGATCGATACTGCGCTTGCCTCCGAACAGGACCGCCCGGAACGGCGCGTCGCAGTCCATCTCGTCGAACGCGCCAGCGTGCGCTGACTACCGCATCCGCCTTCAGGAGAAACCCATGAAGACCAGTATCGCCTCCGTTCTTGCCGTTCTTTTCGCTAGCCAGGCGGCCTTGGCGCAGGACCCTGAGCCGAGCCCCAACCCGGTCGAGGAACAGGAAGTCGACGCCTCTGCAGAAGACGGTCCCGCGGAAGGCAGCGGCGAAACGGTGCAGGCCGCACCTGCAACCGCGAACCCGGCGGCGGAGAGCAAGGACGAGGAAAAATGGGACGTCATGGCGCCGCGCGGCGCGACCATACGGCAAGTCCCGATCCGCACCGACGAAGGCACCTGGATGGATGTCGATGTTTCGCCCGACGGGCGCATGCTCGCCTTCTCGCTGCTTGGCGATATCTACACCATGCCCATAGCAGGCGGTACGCCCACGCGCATCGCGGAAGGACTGGCTTGGGAAGTGCAGCCGCGTTTTTCGCCCGACGGTCGCCGTATCGCTTTCACTTCGGACAGGGGCGGCGGTGACAATATCTGGATCATGAACGCCGACGGTTCGGACAAGCGCCAGCTGACCAAAGAGGATTTCCGCCTTCTAAACCAGGCGAGCTGGTCGCCCGACGGCAATTATATCGTCGCCAAGAAGCATTTCACTACCCAGCGCTCGCTCGGCACGGGCGAGATCTGGATCTACCATGTCTCGGGCGGCGGCGGTGTCCAGCTGGTTAAGCGGGCGAGCGAAGCCTTGCAGAAGGAACTGGGCGAACCCGTCTATTCGCCGGACGGCGAGGCGGTGTATTACTCGCGTAACGTCACCTCCGGGCCGGTGTTCGAATATGCGCAGGATTCGACGCAGGGAACCTTCGCGATCGAGCGTTACGAGCTGGCGACGGGTGAAGTGACCACGGCAGTCAGCGGCTATGGCGGTGCCGTGCGTCCGCAACCTTCGCCCGACGGCAACAGCATCGCTTTCATCCGCCGCGACAAGGATCAGACCGAACTCTGGGTCAAGGACCTCGCCAGCGGTCGGCAACGCATGATCTATGGCGATCTCGACATGGACATGCAGGAGACCTGGGCGGTCCATGGTTTCTACCCGCTGATGGACTGGATGCCCGACGGCAAATCGATCGTGCTGTGGGCAGGCGGCAAACTGCAGCGCGTGGCGGCCGATGGCAGCGGTGCCAGCGTCATCCCCTTCAGCATCGACGACACCCGCGGCGTGGCCGATGCACCGCATCCGGTTATCCCGGTGTCACCCGACAGCTTTACTGCCCGGATCCCCCGCTTCGCCAGCGTTTCACCCGATGGACGGATGGTGGTGTTCGAAAGCCTCGGCAAGCTGTATTCGAAGCCCGTTGCGGGCGGCACTGCGCGGCGACTGACTTCGGGCGACGACGATGCGCTCGAACTGTGGCCCTCATGGTCGCGCGACGGACGGCGACTGACGTATGTTCGCTGGACCGATAGCGGGCTTGGCCAGATCATGACCGCCAATGCCAACGGCTCCAACGCCCGTACCGTTACACGCATGCAGGGTCATTACGCGCTTCCCAAATTCTCGCCCGACGGCAACACGATCGTGTTCGAGAAGCGCTCGGGCGGTTATCTGACTTCGCCCGAATTCTCCGAGAACGAGGGTGTTTACCGAGTCAGCGCATCGGGCGGTATGCCGACCTTGATCGCGAGGGACACCACCGACCCGCAATTCGGCTCGGATAACGACCGTGTATTCATGCTCGGCCGCAAGGACGGCAAGCTCCAACTGCTTTCAGCCGATCTCGACGGCGAAGCGCGGCAGGTTCATGCCGAAGGCGAGCTGACGACCGAATATCACGTCAGCCCGAGCGGCGATTTCGTCGCCTTCCGCGAGAATTACGAGGTCTTCGCCATGCCGCTGCTACCCGGCGGGCAGGCCGTAACCGTGGGTGAGAAGGCAAGTTCGCTGCCCGTCGTCCGCGCTTCGAAGGGCGGGGCGGACTATATCGGCTGGACCGAAGGCGGCGACATGCTGACCTGGTCGATGGGGCCGGTACTCTATCGCGCGAGCCTCGCCTCGATGCTCGCCAATGCGCCCAAGGACAAGGATGCACCGAAATTCGTGCCGCCCACCAGCGGCACCTCGCTCGAGCGCACCGTGGCGGCCGACAAGCCGCGGGGAACCGTGGCTATCACCGGCGCCAAAATTCTCACCATGACCGGGGATGGCGCGGGCGAGATCGCCGATGGTACGATCATCATTGCCGGCGATCGGATCGCTGCCATCGGACCGGCTGCCTCGGTGCAGGTGCCGCAGGGTGCGACAGTGATCGATGGCAGCGGAAAGACGATCATGCCAGGCCTGGTCGATGCACACGCGCATGGTCCGCAGGGTACGGGCGACCTTGTGCCGCAGCAGAACTGGTCGCTGGTCCAGAACCTCGCCATGGGCACGACGACGCTCCACGATCCCTCGTCCAGCGCCAGCATGATCTTCTCCGCGTCGGAGCGTCAGCAGGCAGGCAAATTGCTCGCACCGCGTATCTTTTCGACCGGGGAAGTCGTCTACGGGGCCAAGGCGCCAAGCGTGTACGCTCGCATCGACGGATATGAAGACGCCCTCGACCACATCCGACGGATCAAGGCGCAGGGCGGCGTATCGATCAAGAATTACAACCAGCCCCGGCGCGAGCAGCGCCAGCAGGTGGTCGCGGCGGCTCGTGCGGAAAACATGCTGGTCGTTGCCGAGGGTGGCTCGCTGTTCGGAATGGATATGAACCTGATTGCCGATGGGAATTCGACCGTCGAGCACAACGTTCCTGCCGAACACTTCTACGAGGACGTTCTCCAGTTCTGGAGTGGCTCGCAGACCAACAACACGCCGACGCTCGTGGTTACCTATGGCGGGCTCGCGGGCGACCCCTACTGGCGGCAGGCGACCGACGTGTTCGACAATCCGCTGATGATCCATACGCCGCCACGCCAGTTGACGGCGGAAACCGCGCGGAGGGTCACTGCACCCGAATGGGCCTTCGTCGACGACGACAGCGCGCGCGAGGCACACAAGCTCGCCAAGCGAGGGGTCAAGGTCAGCATCGGTGCGCACGGTCAGCAGGCGGGCGTCGGCCCGCACTGGGAGCTGTGGAGCTTCGTGCGCGGCGGCATGACCCCGGTCGAATCGCTGCGCGCCGGTACGATCGAAGCGGCGCGATCGCTCGGCATGGACCGCGATATCGGCAGCCTCGAAGTCGGCAAGCTTGCGGACCTGATCGTTCTTTCTGCCGATCCGAGCGAGAATATCCGCAATTCGGACAAGATCGACCGCGTCATGCTCGGTGGGCGCTTGTACGATGCGCGGACCATGAACGAAGTCGAGACGGGAAGTGCCCGCCGCCTGCCATATTGGTGGGAGTGAAACAAAAAGGCGGCGCGGGAATCGCCCGCGCCGCCCTTTGTTACGTCACTGTCCGATCAAGGTCAGGCTGCGCGAATCTGGCCGAGGAAAGCGTCTACGCCGCTCTTCAGAGCGCCCGCCTGATCTTCGAGCTCGCTTGCCGAGTTGAGGACCTGACTCGCCGCCGCACCGGTCGCAAGGCTGGTTTCGCGTACCTGGCTGATATGAGCGGACACCTCGTCGGTGGAGCGTGCGGCGAGGTCGATGCTGCGCGCAAGATCCTGTCCGGCAACCGATTGCTGATCGACTGCGCTTGCGATCGATATGGCGGTCGATTCCAGTTCCTTGATCTGTCCGGCGATCGAGCGCAGCGCTCCCACGCTGGCGCCGGTCGAATGCTGCATGGTGCGGATCTGCTCCGCAACCTCCTCGGTCGCCCGGCTGGTCTGGGCCGCCAGTTCCTTCACCTCACTAGCAACGACCGCAAAGCCGCGTCCTGCCTCGCCGCCGCGTGCCGCCTCGATCGAGGCATTGAGCGCAAGAAGGTTGGTGCGCTGGGCAATCGATTGGATCAGTTCGACGATCTGACCAACCTGTTCTGCAGAGGAAGCAAGGGCTGAAATCGTCTCATCCGCGCCATTCGCCGCGTCGGTGGCGCGCCGTGCGAGATCCGCCGAATGCGAGGCCTGACGGCTGATCTCTCCGATAGACATTGCAAATTCGTCCGAGGCCGCGGCCGCAGCAGTCGCTCCGCTATTGGCCTGTTCCATCAAGGAGGTGACAAGCTGCGACTGGCTCGACGCCTGCTCTGCCGTGGCAGCCATGCCCGATGCGGTGGAATTGAGCTGGCTGGCGGCGGCGGCGACACCGCCGACGACGTCGCCGATCCCGTTCTCGAACTCGCTGGCCATGCGCATCAGTTCGGCCTTGCGCGCTTCGGCATTGGCCTTGCGGCCGGCGAAAAGTTCGTCGAGTTTGTGACCCGACCTCAGGAAGACTTCGAAGGTCCGTGCAAGATCCCCGATCTCGTCGCTGCGATCCGTACCGGATACAACGATATCGCGTTCGCCACTTGCCAGGCGTGCCATATCGTCGCTTAGCTTCAGATAGGGTTTCACGACGTTTTCCAGCACGAAGCGAAGGCTGACAAATCCGCCCACCAGCGCAAGGGCGAGAACTGCCATAACCAATGCTTGCGCCGTCGCTGCGAGGGACGGAAAGAACAGTCCGAACAGTGCGATCATCGCAACCGCGGTTGTCCCGCCCATCGAGAGGATCCAGACGAACTTCGCCTTGGCTCCCAGCGGCAATTCCATGAACCAGCGGCTCACTCTGGTCATTTGCCCGGTGTCCGATGCGTTGGTGATTTCGACGTCGGCTATTTCGCGGACAAGCTCGTCGGGCATGATCGAACTGTGTGCATTCATCCTCAGGATCCCCCTTAAGGTTGAATAAACCGTAAGGGGCAATTGCTTGAAATCGCGTTAAGCCGCCCGGACTTGCTGGAGGAACCTCGCGACCTGCGATTTCAGCGTGCTGGCCTGCGCTTCGAGTTCGGTCGAGGAGCTCAGTACCTGGCTGGCCGCGGCACCCGTGGCCAGGCTGGCTTCGCGGACCTGGCTAATGTTCGACGCGACTTCATCGGTAGAACGCGCGGCGAGGTCGATGCTTCGCGCGAGGTCCTGTCCGGCCAGCGACTGCTGGTCCACGGCGCTGGCAATGGAAATGGCCGTCGATTCGAGTTCCGCGATCTGATCGGCAATCGATCGCAATGCGCCGACGCTGGCGCCGGTCGAATCCTGCATCGTGCGAATTTGTCGGGCTACTTCCTCGGTTGCACGGCTGGTCTGGGCAGCCAGTTCCTTGACCTCGCTGGCGACAACCGCAAATCCCCGGCCCGCTTCGCCCCCGCGGGCAGCCTCGATGGAGGCGTTGAGCGCGAGAAGATTGGTTCGTTTTGCAATCGACTGGATCAATTCCACGATCTGGCCGACCTGATCGGCCGAGACTGCGAGAGCCGAAATGGTTTCGTCGGCCCCATTCGCCGCATCGGTCGCTCTGCGGGCAAGTTCGGCCGAATGGGAGGCCTGGCGGCTGATCTCTCCAATCGACATGGCGAACTCGTCGGATGCCGCTGCCGCCGCCGTTACACCACTCGAAGTCTGTTTCATCGAGGATGACACAATCGATGTCTGTGCCGTTGCCTGCTCAGCGGTTTCGGCCATTGAACTTGCCGTAGTCTGCAACTGACTGGAGGCCGAGGCGACGCCATTGACGACTTCGCCAACCGTCGCTTCGAACTTCTCGGCGAACACGACCAGCTCCTTGCCTCGCTCCCGCTGCAACGTCTCGCGCTCGCTGGCAAGCTGTTCGACCTGCCGGACAGCCTGAAGGAATACTTCGAGCGAGCGGGCAAGATCGCCGATCTCGTCGTGTCGGCGCGTAGCCGGAATATGAATGTTCTTTTCGCCATTAGCGAGACGGGTTGCGACATCGGTCATTCGGCGGAGCGTTCCAGACACATCGCGACCGAGAAAACGGGAACTCATCCAGGCGATGGAAATGCCTATGATCGCGACGCTGAAAAATGCGACGAACAACCAGGTGACCATGGTTTGCGCGGCCGTGTCCAAGGTTTCGCCAATGTCCTCGATTTCTTCGCGCGCTTCGATGGCTCGATCGACGAAGTCCTGGCCTTCGGCATATACGCTGTCGGAGAATTCCTGCCATTGGCCCTGTGTTCCGCGCGACTTCTGCGCTTCCGTCACCCGCATGCGAATCCGCGAAAGCATGTTGTCGATTTCGCTCAGAACCGGAAGAACCGACGGTGCGACCTCTGCGGTATGGTCTTTCAGGACGCTGAGATCCCGATCCGCATTGTTGAAGGCCTCAAGCGCCGAGCCAAGGTCGTCCCTGTCGCCCGACACAGCATAACGCTGGACGAAAAGCCGCCCCTCATTGGTGTCCGCCACCATCCGTTCGGCAGTGAGGGCGGCAGAGGAAATAGCCATGCGCTCGGCGCGGGCCTCGAGCGCGAAGTATCCGCCGACGAGCGTTCCAATAAGGCTCAGAAGGACAATCGCGACGTTGGCGAGGGAAATGGCGCGCAGCTTTTCTCCGACCGACTTCCGATACAGCCAGCCCCTGACTCCGTGTTCGGCTTCGTCCGCGGCGGTTTCGACGATGTCGGGGGTGTGCACCGGCGTCGCGATTTCGGGCACATGCTCCTCGGGCGAAGCCTCGTGTTCGGCAACCATGCCGTTGACCATATCCTGGAGCGCGCTCATGCGACTTTGCTATCCCTGCTGTGTGTTTTTGCCGGCAAGCCAATCGGCTTGCCGAGATGCTGGGCGATATCCTCGGCCGGCATCGCCTTGAAATAGAGCCAGCCCTGAATCTGGTCGCATCCCGCAGCCCTGACCATGTCGGCTTGTTCTTCGGTCTCGACGCCTTCGGCTGTGACGCCCATTTTCATGGCGCGAGCGACAGTGATGCTGGAGAGCATCATGGCGCGGCTGCCATCGTCCTGCCCCGCCTGGACGACCAGGCTGCGGTCGAGCTTCAACTTCTCGAAGCGGAACTGCCGGAGAAAGCCGAAGGAGGCGTAGCCGGTGCCGAAATCGTCCAATGCAACCCGCACGCCAAAGCCCCGAATCACTGCAAGGCTGCGTTCGGCTACCACAGGGTCGAGGACGAGACAGGTTTCGGTAATTTCGAGTTCGAGCCGTTCGGCCGGAAAGCCGGTTTCTTCGAGAATATGGCCGAGCTGGACCGGGAATTCCGGATTGCGCAACTGCGCGGCGGAAATGTTCACCGACAGCGAGATGTCATTCCAATCGAGCGCATCGCAGCACGCTTTGCGCAGGACCCACAAGCCGATCGAATTGATCAGGCCGCTTTCCTCCGCCACCGGTATGAAAATATTGGGCCCGACGCGTTTTCCGTCCGGTCGATCCCAACGCATCAGGCACTCGACCGATACGACCATGCGTGTATTGCTGTCGACCAGGGGCTGATAGTTGAGACGGAATTCGTTGTTGGCGAGCGCGCTTCGCAGCTCGTCATCCATTTCCTTCAGCTGCTCGCGGCTTTGGTCGAATGCCGGATTGAACCAGGTGCAGCGCATCTTGCCGCCGCGCTTCGAGGCATACATCGCGATGTCGGCGCGGCGCAGCAATTCCGACGAGGTTACGTCATCTTGCGGAGCGCGGCGCGCAAGCCCGATGCTGGCACCAAGCGTAAGCCTACGGTCTTCGACATGGATCGGCTTGGCCAGCCGTTCGATGACGCGGCGGCTCAGCCCTTCGAGCAAAGTACCCGCGACCGGCCCGCCGATCATCATCGCATATTCGTCGCCACCGAGCCGGTAGATCCGCGCTTCCCCGTCGCTGATCTGCGTGAAGATATGCGCGCATTCGCGGATTGCGGCATCGCCGACGAAATGCCCGTAGTGATCGTTGGTCAGCTTGAAACCGTCCAGATCGATCATCGCCAGGGCGACTTCGTGGCCCTGCCGGAACTCTTCCTTTATATCGCTGTGAAGCGCGCGCCGGTTGGGTAACTGGGTGAGGCTGTCGCTGCGGGAAAGCCGGTCGACTTCGCGCAGGTGACGCATCCCGAAATAGGAACTTATGGCCGTACCCGCACCGAACAGCGCCATGCCAACTCCCAGGACTGTGTAGGGAGAAGCAAAGGCGTAGAGCCGGTTGGCGAACGCCGCGACCCATATCAGAACGAAGATGCCCGCAAGCGCAGCGATCGGACCAAAGATGATGATCCGCGAACTGGCGCTATCGTACGAAGTGTGCGACCCCACTGTCATCCTCGGCTATGCGCCTCTTGTTTGCGACCTGTTGCGATTACCTAGGGCGCATTCGCTAAGGAACGGTAAAGTTACGGTTTACCTTGTTCCGCAAGACCGGGAGGCACTCAGGAAGCGGCAGCGCGCAACCGTGGCTGCGTGGCCGTAACATCGAGCGGAACCGGCCGGTACAATGAAGAGCCGCAGGCCGCCGGTTTGAACCGGTCGGTCTGGCCGACTACGGTTTCGCCGGCGCCGAGCATCAGCCAACCGTCGTTCGCAATCCCTGCCGCCACACGGTCGAAAGCCGTCGCGCGCGTCGCCGGATCGAAATAGAGCAGGACGTTGCGGCACATGACCAGATCGAATCGACCGGGCGAGGGCGGATAGTCGAGGATATTGTGCTGCTGGAAGCGCGTCATCGAGCGGATCTTGTCGGACGCCTGCCAATTGCCCCGCGATTCTGCGAAGAAGTTCAGCATCTGCGCCACGCTGATGCCGCGCTGGATTTCGAACTGCGTATACAGTCCGCTGCGCGCGGTTTCGACCACCTTGCCCGAGACATCGGTGCCGAGTATTTCTATGGTCCAGCCTTTCCAGCGACTGGGCTGCTCGGCAAAAATCATTGCCAGACTGAGCGCTTCCTGTCCGGTAGAGCACCCAGCGGACCAGATCGACAACCGCTTGGTCGCCTCGCGATTGCGTGCAAGGTCGGGCAGCACATGGTTCGTCAACTGCGCAAAATACGCGTGATCGCGGAAGAAGTACGTTTCGTTGTTCAGCAGCGATTCGACCACCTTGGTCGCAAGGCGCTGTTCGCCGGGCCGCTCGAGCATGCAGGCGAGCTGGTCTACGTTCTCGATACCCAGTTCACGAAACAGGCCGGACAGCGCGCTTGAAACACGCCAGCGGCGGCCTTCGGTAAGTTGTTGTCCAGTGCGTTGTGCGAGAAGCTCGCCGATGATCCGGTGCGAAGCATCGTCTATTTCCATGCGCCGGCTCCCGCGCTCGCAATGAGCTTGTCGGCCAGTTCCGCCGGTGGCAGGACGGCGGTGGCCAGTCCCAGCTCCGTCACCGCGCGTGGCATGCCCCAAACCGCGCAGGTTTCGGCATCCTGCGCAAATATCGAACCACCGGCGGACGCTATCGACTGGGCGCCTTCGGTGCCATCGCGACCCATTCCCGACAGAAGCACGCCTGCGACATGTCCGTCGAAAGCTTCGGCAAGCGTTTCGAACATCGGATCCACCGATGGCGTGCAGCCGCTCTTCACGGGGTGATATGCAAGGCCGAGGACATGACGGCCGGCGGACTTGCGTACAACCATATGGCCATGTCCGGGGGCGATGTAGATTTTGCCACGCTGTATCTCGACGCCCTCGTCCGCGAGGATGGCCTGCCGACCGGCGGCCGTTTCCATCTGGTTGGCGAATACCGGAATGAAACTGGCCGGAAGATGCTGTGTGATCAGGATTGGCAGGTCGAAATTCTTCGGTACCTGCCGCAGAAAGAGATTGAGCGCGTGAATTCCGCCGGTCGAGGCGCCGATCGCTACAACTTGCGGAGCCTTGGCCGCACGCTTAGCCAGCGGCTTCGCGGCAACGACTTTCGCGGCGTCCTCGGGCTTGATGCCCTTGAGCGCGCGGATCTTGCCGAGCAGGTTCGATCTGTAATCATCGTTGAAGCCGCCCGGGCGCGGTTTGAGCATCGTGTCGGCAGCGCCCAGCGAGAGCGCTTTGACCGTTGCTTCTGCGCCATCTGCAGTGAGCGAAGAGATCACCAGCACCTTGGTATCGGGCGCGGCGGCCATGATCTTCGGCAGCGCTTCGAGACCGCCCATTCCGGGCATTTCGAGGTCGAGCAGCATGACATGCGGCTTGGCAGCCGCCAGTTCCGCAATACCGCTTTCCGCGGTAGTGGCAGTCGCAACGACACGCATGTCGTGTTCCAGCTTGATCATGCGCGAGAATACGGTGCGCACGGTCAGCGAATCGTCGACGATCATGACCCGCACCGGATCGGCGCAGGGTTTGCGGGAAAATTCCGCTACTTCAGGTTCGGAGTGGAGGAGCGCGCCCATGTCACGCCACCTCAGGCCATGCCGACAAGCTGAAGCTTGATCTGCAGCGTCTCGTGGTCGAACGGCTTCATGACATATTCGTCGGCACCGGCACTGATCGCTTCGCGGATGTGAGCGACATCGTTCTCGGTGGTGCAGAACACGACCTTGGGTTTGTCGCCACCGTCGCGCTGGCGGAGCTGGGTGATGAACTCGATGCCGGTCATGACCGGCATGTTCCAGTCGAGCAGGACCACATCGGGCATCGCCTCATCGCAACGATCAAGGCCTTCCTGACCGTTTTCGGCCTCCTCGACATTGAAATCGAGCGTTTCGAGTATGTGCCTCGAAACCTTGCGGATGACGCGTGAATCATCGACGATAAGGCAGGTTTTCATGTCATTGACCTCTGGTGCTTTTCGGCCGTTTCTATCGCCGGTGAGTAACTATTCGCTTAAGCCGCTTGTGCGACTGGCCCTGCCACGATGGCTGCAATGTCGATCAGCAGTGTCGGTCCTCCTTCGGTCTCGACCATACAGCGCGCTGCGGCCCGCCAGCCTGGACCAAAGCCGCCGGGAACGTCGATCGGCTCGCTGCGCGCGTCGCCGACATCGTATGCTTCGTCGACGAGCAGAGCGTAGAGATGACCCTCGACATCGACGACTGCCGCACGCTGACCGGATATCTCGGTCGAGCTCTCGAAGCCGAGCGCAACGCGGCAATCGATCACCGTCAGAGCCTGACTGCGCAGCGCGGTAAGCCCGCGGATGTACGCGGGCACGCCCGGGATCGGGGTAATGTCGTCGATCTCGATCACTGACTGGACCTCGGCCGCCGGGATAGCGGCGCGGCGCCCGGCGATCAGACACATCAGTAGAAGTTCGTTCATGCTCCAACTCCCATGCGGGTCTGCTTGAGCGCGGCCAGCAGCGCCTCGCGGTCGTAGCGATAGATGCTGTCCTGCGCGTCTTCGCCAGCCTCCGGTTCAGGCCGAAGACGGATAACGCGGCGCGCTGGACCGGAAGTCTCGGCGGGGTTCTCTGCCAGCCAGATGGCCACATCGGTTTCCTCGCTTTCGTCGGTCGAAATGCGGTAGCCGGCCGCTTCGACCAGCGGCTGGAGGATGGTGCGTGCCCAGTCGCTGTCGGCTGGCAGGCGACAGGACATGGGGCGATCGAGGCGGCGTGGCGCATTGTAGCGGGCGAACAGTGCGTGACCGTCGATCACCGGAACCGGTCGATCGTCGATCAGGGTCACGCCTTCGACCGAAGGATCGGCGCTGGAGGCGACGATCTCGCCGTCCATGTCCGCAGCATCGAGGACCTCGCGCACGGCGTAGACGATTTCGGATTCGCCGTCCGACAGGCGCAGCAGTCGGCACTTCTCGTCCGGCAGTTCGCCATATTCGTGGCCGATCAATGAGAAGATAGCGCCGTCGATGACGGCCTGTGCCCGATCGCCCTCAATGTCGATGGCGTCACGCGCTATCGTGTCTATCCGGCGGACCAGTTCGAGGCGTACCGCGCGGCGCCGTCCGTCGAGACCGGTGAAGAGCATGATCCGATGGGTCTTGCGACGCTCGACCTTGTCTTCGTCCACCACGCGCGTTGTGCTGCGCATCTCGTTCACGAGGCCACGGGCCTGTGCAATGTTTGGAAGGTCGAGAAGCATCATCGGCCTGCCATCGTCGAGCAGCGTGGTGCCGGCATAGAGGCCGGTTTCCATGATCGCCGGCGCGATCGGTTTCACCACCACGTCTTCGTGATCATAGACCCGATCGACCGCGAGCGCGAAGACATCGTCGGTCGCAAGGCGGATGACGACCAGCGTCTTTCCCTCCCACACGATTTCGTCGGTGGACTTGGTGCCCAGAATTTCGCCAAGCGACAGGCAAGGCACGCGCTTGCCCCGGAAAGTGACCAGGCGGCGCTCGCCCGCTTCCGCGAAGTCGACATGGTCGCTGGACCCGAAGACGATTTCTTCGACATAGCTGCGCGGGATCGCATAGCGCTGGCCACCGCTGCCGACAGTCAGTGCGGCAATGATCGAGAGTGTCAGTGGCAGCTTCAGGTAGAAACTGGTGCCTTCGCCCGGTTTGCTCGTCACATTGATCGAACCACCGACGCGTTCGATATTGGCGCGCACCACATCCATGCCGACACCGCGACCGGAGACCGAGCTGACCTTTTCCGCGGTCGAAAGGCCGGGCTCGAAGATCAGGTAGTGTTTGCGGCGCTCCGACATGTCGTCGACTTCGGCTTGGCTGTAGATGCCGGCCGCGACGGCCTTGGCAGCAAGGCGGTCGGTGTTAATGCCGCGTCCGTCGTCGGAGATGGCAAGGGTGATCTGATTACCCGACTGGCGTGCGGCGAATTTCAGCAGGCCAATTTCGCGCTTGCCGGTCTTGATGCGTTCGCCGGGACCTTCGAGTCCGTGATCGAGGGCGTTGCGGATGATGTGGGTCAACGGATCGCGGACCATTTCAACCATCTCGCGGTCGAGTTCGACTTCGCCGCCTTCGAAATCGACCATGACCTGCTTGCCCAGTTCGTTCGAAAGGTCGCGTACGAGCCGGGGGAACGAGGTGAACAGGTGTTCGAGCCGCTGCATGCGCATGCGGGTGATCGAAGTGCGGACATCGGCGAGAATCGTGCTGAGGCGATCGAACGGCCCGTCGAGGGTCGGTTGTTCGCCCGCTTCCCGAAGGCGCCGGGCAAGATCGTTGCGGGCCAGCACCATATCCGAAACGCCCTTCATGACCTCGTCGAGCAATTCGGTCGGCAGGCGAATCGTGCGCTGGACGGCAGCGCGCGCCGCCTTGGGGGCCGCTTCCTCGGCGCTGGTGTCGGCTGCCGACTGTTCGGATTTCTTGGGGGATATTTCGCCGACGGCATCGACTGTTTCGCCGGACTGGAGCGCAGCGATCAGTTCGTCCTCGCCGCCTTCGGGAAATTCCTCTCCAGCCTCGATGGCATCGGTCATCTCACTGATGCGGTCGATGATGGCGAGAACTGCCGAGACGAGCGTGCTATCGGGCTCGCGGCGACCGGCGCGGCATTCGGCCAGTGCATCTTCCGCTGCGTGGCTCAGTTTCTCAAGCCGCGGAAAATCGAAAAATCCGCAATTGCCCTTCACCGTATGAACGAAGCGAAAAATCGTATCGAGCCGCTCCTTGTCCGAAGGGTCGGCCTCCCATGCGACGATTTCGCCGCCACTCGCTTCCAGCATTTCGCGGGTTTCGGCTACGAAATCCGCCAGCAGGTCATCCATGATTCAACGCCCCTCGTACGATCAGAAGAGGCTATGGACGATGATGGTTAACGATTGGTTTGGTGCTGCCCGGCCTTTTCCGGTCCCGCGCGAAGTACCCGCCACACGATAAATGCAGCCAGCGTACCGCCGAGCAGGTTGGCGACAAGCTCGGCTGCGTAAATGGCGTCGGACCCGTAGCTCGACCGCAGCAACCAGCCGAAGGGAAGCATTACGAGAAATACGCGTATGGCACTCTGGGCGAGCGCGAAGCCGGCCTTGTCGACGGCATTGAGCGCGCCATTGGCGACGATCAGCAGTCCGAAGCCCGCATACCCCCAGACCGAGATGGCCAGGTAGCGCGAGAACTCGTCGATCACGGCGGGGTCGTCGGTGAAGAAATCGGCAAACCAGTCGCCAGTCAGGAACAGCACGATGGCCGTCGCCAGACCGTAGACGATGCAGAACAGGCCAGACCACCACATCGCCCTGCGCGAACGGTCGGGCTGGCGGGCGCCCCAGTTCTGACCCACGATCGCACCGATCGAGCCGGAAAGCGCGAGCAAAGGTACGACGGCGAAACTTTGCAGCCTGCCCGCCGCTCCGAACCCTGCTACGGCTGCTTCACCTTGGCTGGCGAGCAGGGCAGTCAGAACGGACAGGCCGATGGGGTTGATCGCGTTCGAAAACGCGGCAGGTCCGGCAACCGACAGGATCGCTTTGCTCGACGCACGGACATCGCACTCACGGATCGTGCTCGGGTGGATATGCAACTGCGCGCCTTTGATCAGCCACAGCGCCACAAGGATGGCGAGGAAAAATCCGGCGATAGTCGCATAGGCCGCCCCGGCAACACCGAACCCCTCGAACCCGAATGCTCCCGTGATCAGGATCGGATCGAGAATCCAGTTGGCGACGGAGTAGGTCAGCGAAACATAGCTGGTTTTCCGCGCTTCCCCCTGTCCGCGCAGAACGCCGTTGAGGCCCATCTGAAGGAGGAGGATCGGCAGGCCCAGGGCATAGGGTCGCATATATTCGCCTATCAGCGGCAGCAGCGCGTCGGATGCCTGCATGAGCCGGAACAGCGGGTCCAGCGACAGGTAGAGGATCAGTCCCAGCACGATCCCGGTGCTCAGCGCGAAGACGGCACCGAAATTGGCGCGACGTTCGGCCCGGGCGACATCGCCTTCGCCCAGCGCACGGGCGATGACCGAGTTTATTCCGACCATGACGCCGACGCCGAGGCTCGAAATCGCGATGGTGATCGGGAAGATGAAGCTGACTGCCGCCAGTTCCTGCGCGCCCAACCTGCCGATGAAATAGGCGTCGATCAAGCCGACCGACATGATCGCTGCGACACCGAATATCATCGGCAATGTCTGCCCGACGAGATGGCCGCGAATACTCCCGCGGGTGAGTTTGGCCGTCTCGCTCATCGGTCGGGGCGTTAGCGGGACGCGGCTGTCTTGCCTAGCGCGAAGTCCCGCCGGCTTGCGGACTCGTGCCAGCTCGTGCGATACAGGTCCCGAATTAAAACTCTTACGGAGAGAGCGCCATGGCTACGCAATTGAAGACCCGCGATTTCGAATGCAGCGATGCGGAGTGGCAGGCCCGCCAGGACCTTGCGGCCTGCTATCGCATCTTCGACCATCTCGGCTGGGGCGAGAGTATCTACAACCACATCTCGGTCGCCGTGCCGGGCGAGGAAGATGTGTTTCTCATCAACCCGTTCGGGCTGCTTTATGACGAGGTTACCGCTTCCAACCTCGTCAAGATCGACGTCGAAGGCAACAATGTCGGCCCCTCGCAGTACATGGTCAACAAGGCCGGCTTCACCCAGCACGCCTATTTTCACAAGCATCTCGGTGCCCGGGCAAACGCCATCTGCCACGTACATACTACGGCGACCATGGCGGTATGCAGCCATAAGGACGGACTGGTCCCGACCAATTTCTACGCCTGCAATTTCCAGGGTCAGATCGGCTATCACGATTTCGAAGGCGTTACCGTCCGCCCCGAAGAGGGCGAGCGGCTGGTCGACAACCTCGGCGATCATTCCATCCTGATGCTGCGCAATCACGGGCCGGTGGTGATGGACAAGACCATCCCCGGCATGTTCGTGAAGATGTGGGCGCTGCAACGCGCCTGCGAAATCCAGGTGGCGACGCTCAGTCAGGGCGAAGCCAATGTCATTTCGCAGGAGGTGGTCGACGTCCACCAGCGCGATCTGTCGGTGATGGCTTCTCAGGGCGGGGCCGGCGTGTTCGATTTCGAGGCGTGGAAGCGCCGCGTGTCGAAGATCGACGATAGCTGGAAATACTGATCCCGCGCGCTAGAAGCGCAGCATGACAAGCATGACCGTCAACGGGAAGCCGGTGCGCTTCCTGATGGACTCCGACACCCCGCTGCTCTGGGCGCTGCGCGATGCCGCCAATCTGACGGGCACGAAATATGGCTGCGGCGAGGGCGATTGCGGTGCCTGTATGGTGCATGTCGATGGCGAGGCCCTGCGATCATGCCTTATAACCATTGCGGAGGCGGAGGGGCGCTTCATCACGACGATCGAGGGCCTGAGCCGCGATCGCTCGCATCCGGTGCAGCAGGCGATGGTTGCCGAGCAGGCGATCCAGTGCGGCTATTGCACGCCGGGCATCGTCATGGCTGCGAGTGCGCTGCTGGCAAAGAACGCCGCGCCGTCAGAGGCGGAGATCAAGGGCGCCATTTCGAACCTGTGCCGTTGCGGGGTTTATCCGCGCCTCGTTCGCGCGATCCAGCGGGCGGGGCGAGTGGCGCGCCGTGCCGAAACGATCAGTGCCGCGCCTGCTCCCGGCATCAGCGCCCGGGACGCCGCGCGGGAGGTCCCGGCGATCAGCGCCCCCGAAGAGTGAGGCGAACAGGGTGACGAAGGCGACACTGTGTCGCCCGTCCGAGGCGCGACCAATCGCTTGTTTTAATTGCGAACTTTCCATCCGGGGGAGGGCGACACTTCGCAAGGGACGCCCCCCGCCTTCTCTGGTTCATAGAGCCGAACAACGCGATCAGACTTGCCGAATGCGGCCCATGTAGGAAAGCGGTTTAATACTCACCGCCCGCCTGCGCGACCTCGGCCATTTCAGCGGCTCTCGGTGCGGTAGCTTCTGCGATCAATCCCTGCGCTTCTGCTATGCCGTCGGCCTCGCTCAGATCGCCGGATTTGATCTCGTTGGCGATAGTCAGCAGGCGGCCGCTGATGACCGTGCCGGTCTGCGCTTCTTCGGCGATGGTGATGCCGTTATTGGCTTCGGCCACCTCGTCCCATTTGGCACGCACCGCTTGCCAATAGTCCTGGGTCGCCTCCCAGTACTCGTCGGCTGCGGCGACATTATACGCGTCGAACTTGTCGTAGGTGTTGAGCACATATTCCTGCACAACCGATTTGAGTCCGTCCTCGCTGGCAGGATCGGGCATCATCTTGGTGTTGTCCTGCCAGTGAATCCAGCCGGTCGGGGTCAGCTGGTGGCGATTGATGGCGGCGTAACGGTCGTAAATGGGGTCGCGCACCGCGTCGCGGCGGGCGAGGGGGCGCCAGGTCCAGTTCGAACGCCAGCGGCGAATACCCTGGCTGTCCTGCCATTCACCCCAGCCGGCATAGCGCGGGCTGTCGTCGACCTGATAGACCGTCTGCGACCAGCGCCCGTTACGCAGACGCTCGGGCACTTCCATCCACTCCCAGGTGTTCGGACCAGCATAAGCCAAAATCTTCGCGGGCTCGTATTCCCAATCCTGCCGCCAGTGCTTGATGACGAATTCCTCGCCTTCCTCGCCGACCACGAGCAGGTGCTGGAGGACGATCCGGGTACCGGTATCTTCGATTACCCGCACCGATTCATGGCCGCCGGAAATCTTGCGATCGAGCGGTTCGTAGCCTTCCATCCAGGGCGTGGATTCCTGCATGTCGAAACGGACCTTGTAATTGCCCGCCATGCTCAGGATGGTTTCGCGATCCCGTTCGAAATGGGCGCGCTCGACCGCCTCGCCGCGATCTGCGATCGGGCCGTCCGCCACTGCGGGAGCGGCGATGAGAGCGGTGGCGAGCAGCGCCGAGCGGAAAAGTGTCGTGACTGTATTCATGGATGTCCTCCCTCAGAATTGGAAGCTGAGCGAAATGCTCGCATTGCGGCCCGGCCGCGTATAGGCGTCGGCCAGCGCCCCGCCTGTGGCCGGATCGATCACTGCGGCTGATGCCGACAGGCCTCTGACGTCCTGCCAGTAGGAATAGGTCTCGTTCGAGATGTTGAAGATTCCCGCGCGCAGTTTGAGTGCATCGGTAATTGCGAAAAACGCCGTAGCATCGAGGATCATGAAGGCGTTGGGTCGGTAGCTGTCCGCGCCTGCACGCCCCTCGTCCTTGCGAGCGTGATGCGTCATGATGAGTTCGCCGCCGAAGCGGCCATCGGGATCCCGGTAACCCACCCCGGCAACGAGGTTGAGCGGATCGATGGATTCGAGCGGTACCTTGCCGCCGCCGGGCAGGATTTCGTCGCCCTTCGCATAGGCGATGGCAAATCGGCCGGTGACCCCGCTGTCGAAGCGCATATCGGCGCGGCCTTCGAGTCCCTCGATCTCGACCTGGCCGATATTCACGTACTGGAAGATGGACGGGTCAGTAGGCGTGCCCGAGCCACCGACGACGGCTTGGTCGATGAAGTCCTCGTAGTCGGCCTTGAACGCCACTGCCGACAGCGACAGGCCATCGCGATTGTAGCGGATGCCGCCTTCCCAGCTCTCGCTCCGTTCGGGTCCGAGATCGGGATTTGGCCGGGATGTATATCCGAAGGCGGGGTTGCTGAAGAAGTTGTTGATCTGGAAAGGCGTCGGCGCGCGGAAGCCCTGCGCGTAATTGGCGAACAGGCGCACATTGTCTCCGAGCTTCACGACCGCGCCGACTTTCGGAGAAAGTCGGGAATCGTTCTGTGACCCGAGATTGGGGTCCGGATAAAGCGGATCGGCCTGCGGCTCGAGGTCGTAGAAGTCGAACCGTAGCGCGGGATAGAGCGTCAGCGCGCCATCGAAGAACCCGATCTCGTTGCCGAGGAAAATGCCGCCGAGCATGAAGTCGGTTTCGGGAAAGGCGCTGGTCGGAAAAGTCTCGCCGCTCGGTGGGATGGTGCCGTCGCGGATGCCCTTCTGGTTCGTCCAGCTGATGTCCCCGCCGAAAATGACGCGGTAATCGATGGGGCCTGTTGCAAACCGGCTCCGAATCTCGCCGCCCACGCCCCAGACGCGGTTCTCGAACGTGTTCAGGCGGGTGCGATCGGGGGCTGTCGTCAGGACGCCTGTGCGGTCTTCCTCGGTATATTGAATGTCTGCGCCATCCTGTCCGTAAACGGCGAGATGGGCGTATTCGATTGCGCCTTCGCCTTCCCAGGTCCAGTCGAGCGAAAGCCGTTTGCGCTCGCTCTCGTCATCGGCAACCAGCCGATCGACGATCCATGCGGGCGGCGTAGGGGGAGGGCCGAAGAGAAAGCTTGGCCCGAGACCGGACTGGACGTCCGAATATATCCGGCTGTCGAGATATTCGCCGGTCAGGCGGATCCGATGGCTGCCAGCCTGCCACACCAGCTTGCCGAGGAAGGCATTGGATTTGCCGTCCTGCGGGTTTGGCAGGGTGCGATCGGACCCCGTGCCATCCACGTCGCCCTGATTGTCGAGTTCCTCGAAATCGCGGCGCGTATAGGCGAGCATGGCGGAGATATTGCCGAACTGGCCGGCAAGGGCAGCCGTTTCCGCGAATTCATTGTCTTCGCTGGCATAGGAGGCACGGATGAACCCGCCAAACGCCTGCCCTGCGTCGATCAGGTCCGTCGGATCGCTGGTGGTGAAGCTGATGGCGCCAGCGAGACCGTCACTGCCATACAATGCCGAAGCCGGACCGCGCAGGATCTCGACGGATTTGACCAGCGAGACATCGGTATAGCCGCCGCGCCCGGCATCCTGTGCGCCGAAGGTGAAGCCCTGCGGGCTGCGAATGCCATCGACCTGGATGAGGACGCGGTTGCCGCCGATTCCGCGAATGACGAACCCCTCGTTGCGCGCCCGCCCGGTGGTGCCGAGCGCCGCACCGAACCGGGCGGGTGCGCGGCGGACCGACACACCGGGTTCGTAGCGAACCAGGTCCCTGATGTCGGTCGCCAGTTCGTCGGCGATCTGTTCATCGTCGATATCGGTGACGGTTGCGGGCGCATCCTCGATTTCGAGCGGGGTGCGCGTTGCAGTGACTACAATTCCGCCTGCCGTATTTGCGTTGAGCATGCCTTCCGTATTGGCCGAAGCCATGACGGGGCTGGTCGCAGCGGCGATCGCGAGCAGTGCTCCGCCCGCGCGCAATCGCGCCGGACTACTGCGTGCCACGTCAGCCGAAGCCAGTCGGGCGATTGCGCATTGTGATCTCATGAATTCCCCTGTCGCTTTTCGTCTGCCGCGAGCTGATATTGCGAATCAGTCGCATTTGTAACAGACTTGTGGAAATGGATGTTTGCGTTTTCTCGACGCGACCGGCAGTAGCGCGACGACGCTCGAAACAGAGAGGCGAAACATGAAGGCGACCATCTGGCACAATCCGAAATGCGGCACTTCGCGCAAGACTTTGGCGATCCTCGAAAACCTTTCGAAGGTCGAGGTCGAAGTCATCGAATACCTCAAGGACCCGCCCAGCGTGGAAAAGCTCGCCCAGCTTTATAAAGACGCCGGGATATTCCCGAACGAAGGCCTGCGCCTGCGCGGCACCGATGCCGAGGAGCGTGGCTTGCCCGATGCTGCCGCGGACGAGGTGCTGGCTGCGATGGCCGCCGATCCGATCCTGATCGAGCGTCCGCTGGTCGAAACCGACAAAGGCGTACGCCTCTGCCGCCCGCAGGACGTGGTGCTCGAAATTCTCTAGCGGCGGTCCTGGGTCAGCGTGCTGTCGGCCTGCAACGCCGTCCACCCATAGGCGAAGACGATCGCGCAAAGGGCGACGATCAGCCCGAAACCGAGCCAGTCGGAATGGTTGTAGAGCCAGACGCCGAGCGCAGGAGCATAGATGAAGCTCGCACCCGCAACCGAGGCGGTGACGCCGCCGGCCTGCCCCTGTTCCGCGCGCGTCACGGCTAGCGAGGTCCCGGAAGTCGTGCCCGGCCGGAACAGACCGAAGCCGAGCGAGGCGATCGAATAGCCCAGCGCAATCGTGTGCAGGTTCTGGCCGAGAGCAAGCACGACCACGCCCACTCCGGCGATAGCGATGCCCGACAGCGAAGCGGCACGCGGGCCCAGGTCGAGCCGGGGGATCAGCCCCCATTGGGCGAGGAGCGTGGCGATAGCACCCGACATCAACACCAGGCCGACGGGTCCGGCGCCTGCCATGGGGTCATCGCGAAGGCCCAGCCTGTCGAGGACGAGGAAACCGGCGATCCCGAGCACCATAGCCTGCGCGTGACCGCCGAGCAGACCTGAAATGACCCACGGACGCAGCCGCGGTTCGAACCAGCGCAGCTTGCGCGGCTCGACCTGTTCTTCGTCCTCATGCTCGTTTGCGCCACCGATGGTCTTGGGCATGTCGGAGGTCGGGCTGCCGGAATAGGGCGATTCGTAGGTGCTACCGCGCGCGGGAAACTGGGGTTCGTCGTTGGGCAGTCGCAGCCGCAGCGAAATCAGCGTCACGGCTCCGATCAGGGCAAAGATCAGAAACGGTCCGGCCAGGCCGAGCACCGGCAGCACCATCAACGGCGCGAGGGCCGGGCCGATCACCGTGCCGAGGCCGAAACTCGAAGCGATCAGCGATAGCGCCTGCGTCCGTTCGGAGCGGGGCGTCCGGCTGGCGACATAGGCCTGGACGGCAGGCGGTGCGGCGCTGCCGAAGCCGCCGTAAAAACTGCGCGCCGTTGCGAACAGGAGCAGCGCCCAGAAAGCGGGCAGGATTCCCGCCAGCCCCAGCCACAGCATCAGGCCGCAAAGCAGGAAGCTGGCGATAAAACCGAGCATGCCGAGCGCCATCATGGCCTTGCGGCCCCGCCGATCCGATCGTTCGGCCCAGATCGGTGCGCAGACCACCCACAATAATGCGGACCAGCTGTAGGCGAGGCTGATCCACACGTCGTCCACGCCGAGCGAAGTGCCGATCGACGGCATGACCGATTGCATGGCCGTATTGCCTGCCGCTGTCGTCAGCATGACCGTGAACAAAAGTGCCATGCGCGCGCGAGGGATGTGGGACGGACGCGCCGACGAGGGTGACACGCCTGTCTCGCTGGGTTCGAAATCGGCCATCAATTGCGCGGTAAGCCGACGCTACCGACCTTGCAATGGCGTAGCGAGGCTGGCAGACGCGAGGTTTAACGAAACTGTCACAGGGTGCGCTATTTTGACCGGACATCAGGGCGTTGCCGCCATCGCACGGCCAAGCTTGCGTAAACGGGCCGCGCGGTTCTTCGGCCAGTGGGGCGTATTCTTCCGCGGTTTTCTCGAAGAACCGCGGATGGTTGGCTCGATCATCCCGTCCTCGCGCTTCACCATCGAGAAGATGTTGGCGCCGGTCGATTGGGAGCGTTGCGAAGTGTTCGTCGAATACGGTCCGGGGGTCGGCACGTTCTGCCAGCCCGTGCTCGACCGGTTGCGGCGCGACGGCACGCTGATCGTGATCGACACCAATCCGCTCTATATCGATTATCTCAGGAAGCATTTCCGCGACAGCCGGTTTCATGCCGTTCACGGTTCGGCCGCCGATGTGGTCGACATCGTCAAGGCGCACGGCCATGACGGCGCGGATTACGTGCTTTCCGGCCTGCCGTTCTCGACCCTGCCCGACGGCGTCGGCCCGGCTATCGCGCAGCAAACCTATGACGTTCTGCGGCCGGGCGGGGCCTTTCTCGTCTATCAGTTTTCGGCCAGGGCGCGCGATTTCATGGCGAAGCATTTCCGCCGGATCGATCGCGGTTTCGAGTTCTGGAACGTGCTGCCCTGCCAGCTCTTCTGGGGCTGGAAGGATCGCGAGACCTAGTCTTCGACGGTTTCGGCGCGGCTAATCGCGAGCCGGGCAAGCTGGGTGTGCACGGCGGCGAGCACGCAGACCATCACCACGATCATCACCGCGTTGACGAGGCCGGAAATGACCGCCTCGCCCAACAATGCCGCCTGCTCTCCAGCGAATGCGAAAGCGAGACCCAGAACGAGCGAGACCACTGCCGACAATACGAGGAACGCCACGATCAGCAGCAGGTAGAAGAAGAACAGGCGTATGCTGTTGCCACGTGTCAGCGACCAGGATCGTTGCAGCGCCCTGACGGGGTTCAGTTCCCCTTCGATGGCGATAACGGGAGCCGTCAGCGACAGCTTGACCACTACATAGCAGATCACGACGAAAGCGATCACGCCACCGAGCGCGGCGAGCGCCTGCAGCCCGGTAACGGCTCCTATCCCCACAAGCAGGATTGCGACAACCACGATCAGCGCCGTCTGCAGCAACTGGGCGCCGATATAGCTCGGTACCGATCGCGCGCCAGTGGACAGCGCTTCGCCCACCGTCGGGTTGGCACGCCTCCGCACCAGCGCCAGCATGGAGAGCAATCCGATCCCCTGCACGATGGCCAGGATCAGGAATACCCACCAGTAGCTGCTATACAGGTCGGTCACCGCTGCCATCATGGCGTCGAAATTCCCGCTGGCTTGAGCGGTTTCGAGATTTGCCATCTCGGGTAGAACTATCGTTATCCCGGCATAGGGCAGGAAAAAGAACACGCCCGCGATCACCGCCAGAAGCCCGAGATTGCGGGACAGCAGGCCGGTGGTGTCCTTCCACGCGGTGTCGAGATCGAATTTCATATAGCGGCCCTCCCGTTTGCCCCTTGATAAGCGCTTCGCCAGTCGCCACGCAATCGCGCATGTCGTCCAATGTTCCCGAAAATGTCGAATGGCGCAGCGAAACGGGCCGTATCGGCTATCGCGAAGCACTCGAACAGATGACCGAGCGTAATCGCGCCATTGCCGAAGGCGAAGCGCGCGAGATGATATGGCTGCTCGAACATCCGCCTGTGTACACAGCCGGGACCAGCGCGGATCGGGCCGAACTGCTCGATCCGCGGTTCGAGGTCGTCGAGGCCGGACGCGGCGGGCGCTATACCTATCACGGGCCGGGCCAGCGGGTCGGCTATGTCATGCTCGACCTGAAGGAACGCGGGCGCGACGTGCGCTGTTTCGTCCATTCGGTCGAGGGGTGGGTCATCGCCACGCTTGCCGATATCGGCGTCGAAAGCTGGCGCAGTGAAGGGCGCATCGGCATCTGGACGCGCGATATCGACAGTCGCGAGGCCAAGATCGGCGCTATCGGTGTCCGCGTCCGGCGCTGGGTGACGATGCACGGATTCTCGGTCAATCTCGCGCCCGACCTGTCGCATTTTACCGGTATCGTGCCATGCGGGATCGAGGAATTCGGCGTCACCAGCCTGCAGCGGCTCGGAATCGATCTTGCCCCCACAGCCTTCGATGAGGCATTGCGGGCGCGCTTCGGCGATTTTCTCGGAGCGCTCGAAGGAAAGGCCTGCGCGCTGCCATGAAATATCGTCCCGCTTTCTGCCTTGTTGTCGGGGCGCTCATGGTGTCGGCGTGTGGCGGCGACACCCCGCCAAAGGAAACCGAGGCCGAAGCCGAACGCAACGCCAAGGGTGAAGTGATTGGCGGCACGATCAGCGATGCCATGATTCCGCTGGACCAGTTGCGTTCGCAATCGCCGCCGGTACGCGAAGCCCCAAGCCGACCTGCAGCGACTGCGTCAGCGAGCGAGGAAGCGGCTGCGGAGGTGGACCCGATCGAATCTGCCCCCGAGTCGACACCGGAACCCACCGAAGAGGCACAAGAGGACTAGGCCAAGGCCGCATGCTTGTCGCCAAATCGTGGCGACATGGCGCTTATCCGGCGGCAATTCCGGCGGCAATTCGCTCCGGCTCCGTCAGCGTCGGGTAATCGATATAGCCTTCGGGACCCTGGCCATACCAGCTATGCGGGACATTCACATTGGGAGCGATCTCCGCGCCGAGCTGAAAGCGCGTCGGCAGATCGGGATTCGAAATGAAGTTCCGCCCCCAACTCACGGCATCGGCGCGCCCGGCATCGATATCGGCGGCGGCTCCTTCGGGTGAATAGTCGCTGTTGAGCACGAGTGCGCCGGAATAGATCTGGCGTATGAGCGGGCTCTGCCTGGGTACTTCGGTGCTCCCGAATGTCCCATCGGGACCGGGCTGGCGCAGTTCGACAAAGGCGAGGCCGAGTTCTTCGATCACCTTGGCGGCGGCACCGAAGGTCGCTGCCGGGTCGCTGTCGTCGCAGCCTTGCGTCTCGCCATTGGGCGAGAGGCGCACGCCAACGCGACCGGCGCCCCAGACATCGATCAGGGCGGTCAGGACCTCGCGCAGGAAGCGGGTGCGGTTTTCAGGGCTGCCTCCATATTCGTCCTCGCGCAGATTGGTGCTGTCGCGCAGGAACTGGTCGACGAGGTAGCCATTCGCGCCGTGAAGCTGGACGCCATCGAACCCGGCTTTCTTCGCGTTCTCGGCGGCGTGGCGATAATCTTCGACGATCCGCTTGATATCGTCGACCGCCGCCTCGCACGCCGGTTCGTAATCCTTGCGGCCTTCGAATGTGTGCGCGTGGCCCGGCGCCGTCGTCGCGCTGGCCGATACCGGCGGCTTCCCGCCGAGGAACACGGGATGGACGAGACGCCCCATGTGCCACAGCTGGAGGACGATCAGCCCGCCTTCCTCATGCACGGCGTCGGTCGCCAGCTTCCAGCCTTCGACCTGTTCGTCACTCCAGATGCCGGGGGCGGCAGGCCAGCCAAGACCTTCCACGCTGATCCCGGTCGCTTCGGTGACGATGAGGCCCGCACCGGCGCGCTGGCGGTAATAGGTCGCCATCATCTCGTTGGGGACCGAGCCGGGCTGGGTCGAACGGCCTCTGGTGAGAGGGGCCATGAAGATGCGGTTCTTCGCTTCGAGCGCACCCATGGTGAGCGGCTGGAACAGGCTTTCGTGCATGCAGGAAGATCCTTTTTGCTGGCGCGATGTGACCTTTGAGCTAGGTGCGGGTGATGAGCCAGGCAAGCGCTGCGCCGGACAAGAATGACTTTCAGGCGAGTGCATGGCACTTCGCCGCGCTGATGGCCGGAAATATGGCGCTGGCATTGGGGCCGTGGCTGGTCCGGCTGTCGGACACCGGCCCGGTTTCGGCAGCATTCTGGCGTTTGCTGCTGCCGGTTCCGATCCTGGCGCTGCTGGCGTGGAAGGCGCGTGCTCCCGGTCCGCTGGATCGCAGGCTGGCCCTGTTATGCCTGTTTGCCGGGGCCTTTTTCGCGATGGATCTGGCCAGCTGGCATATCGGGATCGAGCAGACCCGTCTCGCCAATGCGACACTGTTCGGGAACTCCGGCAGCGTGATCCTGATGATATGGGGACTGGTCGCCGCCCGGCGTGCGCCCTCGGGGCAGGAGGGGGCAGGGGTGCTCGCGGCCATAGCCGGAGCGGCCATCCTGCTGGGGCGCAGCCTGGAGATTTCCGCGACGACCTTCATCGGCGACCTGTTCTGCCTAGCGGCAGGCCTCTTCTATGCCTTCTACCTCCTCCCGGCCCAGCGGGCGCGGGCGGCTCTCGGGCCATGGGCGGTGCTGTTGCTGGTGAGCCTTGCGGCGTCGCCGCTGCTGCTGGGTATGGCGCTGGCGGCGGGCGAGCCGATCTGGCCGGGCGCGGCGGGATGGACGCCGGTGCTCGCTCTCGCGCTGAGCAGCCAGATATTCGGGCAGGGGCTGCTGGTATTCTCGCTTCGGCATTTCCCGCCGCTGATCATCGGCATGGCCCTGCTGACCCAGCCGGCCTTGGCTGCGCTTGTCGGCTGGCTGGCATTCGGCGAAATGCTCGTGCCGCTCGATATTCTCGGCATGCTGCTCGTCGGTGCGGCGCTGGTGCTGGCGCGTGTGCCGGGCAAGGTTGGTCGCGTCCGTTAGAGCCTACCAGAAGGCCTTGTTGAATGCGGCCATGTGGCGTTCGAAGCGGTCGAGATCGGGGCCGGCGAGAACAAGGCGGGCCTGTTCGGCGAGCTTTTCCGCCTGATCTTTGAGCAGAGCCCGGCGTGGCTCATCGCTGATCGGCATTGCGGCATTGGCCAGCGTATCGAGCATGACCTCCGCGGCGATCGGGGAACTCGCGACCGCGCTGCGGATCGCGCCCAGGCCGCGACTGACATAGTGCGCGTAATCGTCCGGCAGCGGGATGACCGGGCAGTCTTCGGCATCCTCGCCGCAGATATCCTTGCGCAGATCGCGTCGCCCGATTTCGGCCGTCGCCGCACCCAGCCAGTGCAGCGCGGTGATAGCGGTGAAGGGATCGTTGATCCCGGGCGAGAGCGCGCGCAGCCCGATTTCGACCAGTTCGTCGATCAGGAATTGCGGGTCCTGCTCGGGCGTGCGGGTGGAGCCGAGCGTAAAGCAGTCCCGCACCCGGTCTTCGATATCCTCCGGCTGGCAGCCGTCGACGTCCATGAAGGGCATATCGCGATGGACGAAATCGCCCGTGCGCACCCGCAGCGAGAAGACGCAGCCGCGTTCGCGAGCGATCTTCTCCAGATCTTCGAAATCGACGAGCTGGACATAGCCCGTTTTCCACGCCTTCAGCGGCTCGCCGCCATTCGGCTCGACCGCATCGCGGAATTCGTCTTCGACCGGATAGGTTTCGCGGATCGCTTCGAGCAACCGCTCGCCAATCCCTTCGAGGACCTTGTTGATGCGGATGCTCGACGGGATGTGGTTGAGGAAGAAGACCAGCACGGCAACGCAAAGCGCCATCAGCGCATAGGCGACGAGCAACGATAGTTGCGGCACGAAGCCGGGCAAGGCCGTCGCGGCAGCATCGACGGCGTCGGCGGGCGTTTCATCCTCGGTCCTGACGGCACGCAGGACCAGCAAGGCATAAACGAAGCTGCCGATAAAGGTCGCCAGGCTCAGCTGGTTGCCGCGATCTTCCATGAAGTTGGTCAACAGGCGCGGGCCGTAATTGCCGCTGGCGTAGGCAACCGCCGCGATAGTGATCGAGAACACGGTCGAAGCGACGCCGATCATGCTGCCCGCCATCACGGTCAACATGTCGGACGCCCCCTTGGGGCGCGCGGCCACGATCCAGTCGATGTCGTTGAGAAACTCTGCGAAGCCTGCCCGATCAAGGCCGACCATGCCGAAAGCCAGCACCCCTCCGATGATCGAGAAGAGCGCCGGGTAGAACCAGTAATTCGCGTTAAGCCGTGCCCAGAAGAAGCGTATATCGGCGGTCAAGCGCGTGTCCCCTGCCTGTTTCGGTCAGGGGATGAACGCTCGTTTCGCAATTGTGTGCCTTATTCCGCCCCCTGACCGATTTCGCGATTGAGATAGGCGAGCAGCAAGGCGGCGCGCTTGGCATCCTCCTCGTGATCGGACCCGACCGAGTGCCCGCCTTCGCGATATTCGTGATAGTAGAAGGTCTGCCCATAGGCCTCATGCTTGGCCGCGGCCTTGCGTGCGTGGCCGGGATGCACCCGGTCGTCGAGTGTCGAGAGATAGTAGAAGGCGGCCGGGACGCCCGGACCGTCGCTCATATTCTGATAGGGCGACCATGCTTTCATGAAGGCCCAGTCCTCCGGCACATCGGGGTTGCCGTATTCCGCCATCCATGAGGCACCGGCGAGAAGCTTGTTGTAGCGGCGCATGTCGATCAGCGGGCTGCCGCTGATGATTGCGCCGTAAAGATCAGGGCGCTGGTTGGCGACCGCACCGACCAGCACGCCGCCATTCGACCGGCCCGAAGCGGCAATGCGGCCCTGCATTGCGAGGCGGCTGGCAACCAGATCGTCGGCCACGGCATGGAAATCGTCGAAGCTGTTCTGGCGCTTTTCGCGCAAGGCATCTTCGTGCCAGCGCGGCCCGTATTCGCCCCCGCCGCGAATATTGGCGAGGACATAGGCGTTGCCGCTTTCGACCCAGTACAGGCCGAGCGGCCCGCTGCGGTAAGGCTCGGCAGTCAGGTATTTCGGCGTCTGCGCGGCGCGGAATCCGCCATAGGCATGGATCAGCGTGGGCAGTGGCCCCGTCGCACCCGCCGGGCGGACGAGGTAGTAGGGAACCCTCGTACCGTCCTTCGAAATCGCGAATTTCTGTTCGACGGTAAACTTGCTGGCATCGAATTGCGCGGGTTCGCTGGCAATCGCCACTGCCTCGCCTTCGCTGGGCACGGCGTAGAGCGTCGGCGGCGTCAGCATGCTTTCGACCGTCACGAAGGCGGTGTCGCCCTTGCCGCTGGTTTCGGCGATCTGGATCGTGCTGTTGGCGGGCAGGGCCATCTCGCGTGCCGTCCAGCCGGAAGTACCCGGCGAGATTTCGATCAGCTTGCCTGAAACATCGTCGAGCACCTTGACCCAGAGCTTGCTTTCCGAGGCGGCGACCTCTTCGACGGCTTGCGTTTCGCTGGGCCGGAAAACGGCAAAGGGCGCAGGGTCGGAGCCGCGCATTACGTCTTCGAGCGACCATGCCAGCAAAGCGCCGGGTTCTTCGGTGCCGGTCGCCGTTTCGAACGCGGAATTGAGCTTGGCGATGAGGTAACCGCCCAGCACCGCTTCGAACTCGGCGTCCTCGGGCAGGGGAAGAACAACCGTGCTGCCATCGTCCTTCACGAGCGATAATTCGTTCGTCCAGAAACTCGGGCTGCGATTGACGAAGCGCCAACGCGTCTCGCCGTCGAGCACCGAGAAACCGGCAACGCTGATATCGGCCTGTTCGCCCTCGGCGATCTGCCGGGCGGCGGCGAAGTCGGTCCCGCGCTGCCACAACTTGACGAGACGCGGATAGCCGGAATCGGTCAGTGAACCGTCGCCCTCGTCAGTACCGAAGAACAGCGTGTCCGCGTCGAACCATGCGACGTTGGACTTGGCTTCGGGCAGGGTGAAGCCATCGGCGACGAATTTGCCGGTCGTGATATCGAACTCGCGCACCACATCGGCATCGGTCCCGCCGGGGCTCAGCGATACGAGGCAGCGCGTGTATTCGGGCGCCAGGCAGTTTGCGCCGTGCCAGACCCAGCTTTTACCTTCCTCTTCGCCCAACTGGTCGACATCGATCAGCACTCGCCATTCGGGCGCGCCGGTCATGTAGCTTTCGAGAGTCGCGATCCGCCACAGCCCGCGCGGATTGTCCGCATCGCGCCATAGATTGGCGACCATGTCGCCCTGAATGGCATCGGGCATGGCGATCTGGCGCGTATCGTCGAGGATCTGCTTCGCCCAGGCCCTGGCGATCGGATATTCGGGCCGCGTGGTCAGCACCGCTTCGGTATCGGCATTCCACTGATCGACCTTGGCCAGCGCTTTCTCGCCCTGGATCTCTTCAAGCCAGATATACGGATCGTCCGCGCCCGTATCCTGCGCCGTCAGGGGGGCTGCGGTAAAAGCGAGTGCGGCGACCAGCGCCAGACGTGCGACCATTATGTGTTCTCCCTGAAATGCTGTTTCAAACCCGGCCCAGATCGCCCTTGCCGATCGTCCCGCTGGCCATTTCCAGCATGCGGTCGAGGCTCTGTTTTGCCTTGAGGCGCAGGCCTTCCTCTATCTCGATGCGCGGCTCCAGATCCCGCAGGCAGGCGTAGAGCTTTTCCATCGTGTTTAGGGCCATGTACGGGCAGATATTGCAGCTGCAATTGCCGTCCGCGCCGGGGGCGCCGATGAAGGTCTTTTCCGGCAGCGCCTTTTCCATCTGGTGGATGATGTGCGGCTCGGTCGCGACGATGAGCGTGTCGCCTTCGAAAGTTTGCGCGAACTGGAGGATGCCGCTGGTCGAGCCGACATAATCGGCATGGTCGATGATCGTCGGCGGGCATTCGGGATGCGCAGCGACGGGCGCGCCGGGATGCTGCGCCTTGAGCTTCAGCAGTTCGGTCTCGCTGAAGGCTTCGTGCACGATGCACACGCCCGGCCACAACAGCATTTCGCGGTTGAACTTGCGGCTCATATAGCCGCCGAGGTGCCGGTCGGGGCCGAAGATGATCTTCTGGTCTTCGGGGATCTGGCTGATGATCGTCTCGGCGCTGGAAGAGGTGACGATGACGTCGCTAAGCGCTTTCACCTCGGTCGAGCAGTTGATGTAGGTCAGCGCGATATGATCGGGATGCGCTTCGCGGAAAGCCTTGAATTTTTCGGGCGGGCAGCTGTCTTCCAGCGAACAGCCGGCATCCATATCGGGCAGGACGACGATCTTTTCCGGGCTCAGGATCTTGGCGGTGTCGGCCATGAACTTGACGCCGCAAAAGGCGATCACGTCGGCATCGGTTTCGGCCGCCTTGCGCGACAGTTCGAGGCTGTCGCCGACGAAATCGGCCAGGTCCTGGATATCGGCGGTCTGGTAGTAATGCGCGAGGATGATCGCGTTCTTCTCCTTGCGGAGGCGATCGATCTCGGCGAGCAAATCCTGTCCGGTCGGCAGGTCGGTATGTGCGGTCATCTTGTATCCCGTTGGTCGGCTTTGGCGCGCTTATAGACCGAACGGGCGGGAAGGCGAGGGCGTTCCTACATCGTGAAGCCGGGCGGCAGGAAAGCCTCCATCGGCCGCTGCGCACCCGGCGTGCCGGCGATCGTCCATTCGGTCACCGCCATGCCGAAAGGCGAATAGGCGAGGAGGAGCGACAGAGCGAATACGGCTATATAGATACCCAGCCCCCACCAATAGGCCGGGTGCACACTGCCTTGCCCGCGCTTGTCGGCGATCATGCCGATGACAATGAAGCCCATCGTCGCCAGCGTCGTGACGGTCCAGGCATGCGGGATCATCAGCGGCATGGGTAGCAGACGTCCGAGGCCCGGTCCGGTGAGGACCGCCATCGCGCAGAGCATCAACCTGCGATGCCAGCCCGTATAGCGGCGGCGTAGCAGCGCCCAATAGGCGAGCCCGCCAAAGCACCACAGCAGCATCGTGTTCGACCACAGAAATTCGCTGACATGGAAGAAGAATGGGCCGCCCGTCCGGCGGACGACGACGATCATGACGGCGGACCCGAAAGCCATCATCAACGGAACCCATAGATAAGCGACTTTGCCCAGCCTGCAGTGCAGCGTCCAGTTGCCTGCGGACGCGGTCACGTGTTGGCCGAGATAGATTCCGATCCATGCCATGAACACCACGGCGTGCAGGTGATAGGCAAGCGGAACGGAGAAACTCGACCGCCCCATTACCAGATTGACCGAGAATCCAGCCACAATGACCAACGACATGACGAAGGCCATGATCGTAAAAAATCGCGTATTGCTGTGCGTATCCGCATTCTGCGGTGCGGCGGCAGTAGCCATGGTCTCTTGCTCCTCCCCAAGATCAAGCGACCGGTTTTTCTTTTGGAATCTAGCGCCGTAGCGCGCCCGGCGTCAATCCGCCTCCCCGTCGAAGCGCACATTCACGGTGACGTCGCCATAGCCAGCCACTTGCAGAGGAATGGCAAGGTTCTGGCGCACCGCATCCTTCGCCGCCTGCCGCGCCAGTGCGAGAACTTCCGGATTCTTGGCGAACTCCGCCGCCTTGCGTTCTGCTTGCCGAGAATTGTTTCGCGCAAGGTCCGCGCTCGCGTCCCGGCTGACATAGGTGCCTTCCGTGAACGTCTTCTGCGCGCCTTCATCGAGATTGGGGCGCGAGATGCGCAGCGTCGGCAGGACGACCGTGAGCGTATCGCTGTCATCGTCCCATTCGAACCGATCGCGATCCATCGTCGACAGATCGAGACGGTATTCGACTGTCGCCGGGATGATCGCCGCCTGCCTGCTTTCGAGCAGGTCGAGATTGAGCACGCCGCGGCGGTCGATGCTCTCGGCAACCACTTCGAACCGGGATGAGAAAACCGTCAGTGAGTTCTGCTTTTCGAATGCCAGCATCGCGCTGCCGACCGGATCGCCTTCTTCCTGATAGAAGAAGGCGCGCCAGCCAAGCCACGCTGTGGCGGCCAGCAGGAGGATCACGATCAGCCACGGCACGGCTTGAGTGCGCGCAAGCGGCTGTTCACGCCGGACTTCGGGTTCGACCCGGGTTTCGCGGGTTTTCAGATCGTCTGCCATAGATCACCCGAACGGGTGACGAGGCCGCGCTGTTCCAGATCGATCAGGTGCGCGGAGACGGACAACTCCGCCGCCCGGTGAAGTTCCGGGGCGAGGCCCTTGTACATTTTGGGGATGAAATCTGCCGCCCGGTGCGGACCGTCGGCAAGGTTGCGGACGATCTGGTTCTCGCGCTGACGCCGATGGCCGATCATCCCGCGAACCAGCTGACGGGGCTTCTCGACTGCCTCGCCATGCGCGGGGTAGTAAACCCGATCTTCGCGGGCGTGGAGCTTCTCCAGACTTTTCATATAATCGCTCATGTCGCCATCGGGCGGGATCACCACGCTGGTCGACCAGCCCATCACATGATCGCCGGTGAACAGAGCGCCGCTTTCTTCCAGCGCAAAGCACAAATGGTTCGATACGTGGCCGGGCGTGGCAACCGCTGTCAGCGTCCAGCCGGGGCCGGTCATCTGCTCCCCGTCTTCCATCACCCGGTCCGGTTCGTAGGTACGGTCGAAGGCGGCATCGGCACGCGGGCCGCTGTCGTCGAGCACCAGCGGTGCGCAACCGACGACCGGCGCCCCGGTGCGGGTCGAGAGCGTCCTTGCGGCAGGCGAATGGTCGCGATGCGTATGTGTGCACATGATCGCGCAGACGTGCTCCTCGCCGATCGCGGCATCGAGAGCGAGCAGGTGCTCCTTCTCGTCCGGTCCCGGATCGATCACCGCGCAGCCGTCGCCTAAACCGACGATATAGGTCTGGGTGCCGGTATAGGTGTAGGGCGAGGGGTTCGGTGCCAGTACGCGACGCACGAGCGGTTCGAGTTGCATCGCCTTGCCGGTCGGCCATGGTTTGGGAGGAGGTCCTGCCATGCACTTGTATATGGGGGCTCGGCTGCGCCATGTCACGTCCTGCTGCTTGCAAGGGAGAGAGCATGGCCGATCGCATCCTCGTTCTTGATGCCGGGACCACGTCGACACGGGCAATGATCTTTGCGCCGGATGGAAAAATGGAAGCGGTCGCGCAGGCGGAATTGACGCAACACTATCCCAAGCCCGGCTGGGTCGAACACGATGCCGCTGAAATCTGGGACAAGACGCTGACCTGCGCGCAAGAGGTGGTTGGAGAGAATGCCGCGCCGATCGCCGCGATCGGTATCACCAACCAGCGCGAGACCGTGGTCGCCTGGGACCGCAATTCCGGCGAACCGCTAGCGCGGGCCATTGTCTGGCAGGACCGGCGCACGGCCGAATTCTGCGCCGGAATGAAAGATTACGGCCATGAACCGGAGGTCCAGAAGCGTACCGGGCTGCTGCTCGACCCATATTTTTCGGGCACCAAGATGCGCTGGATGCTCGATCACGACCCGGCCGTTAAGCGCGCAGCTGACAACGGTTCGCTCGCCCTCGGGACGGTGGAGAGCTGGCTCATCTACAAGCTGTCGGGCAGGGCGCACTTGACCGATGCCAGCAATGCCAGCCGGACATTGTTGCTCGCGCTCGACGGCCCGCAGTTCGACGAGGATCTGTGCGAGCTTTTCGGTGTGCCCCTGACGGCCCTGCCCGAAGTGGTGGATACGCATGGCAACCTCGCGGAATGCGATCCCCGGTGGCTGGGCGCAGCGATACCGATCTGCGGGCTTGCGGGCGACCAGCAATCGGCGACTATCGGGCAGGGTTGCCTGTCCTTCGGCGAAACCAAGGCGACTTACGGCACCGGCGCTTTCGTGCTTACGAACAAGGGGCAGGACATTCCGCACTCGGACAACCGGCTGCTGGGGACCGTACTCTACCAGGAAAACGGCACGCGTACCTATGCCATCGAAGGGTCGTGCTTCGTGGCGGGGAGCCTCGTCCAGTATCTGCGCGACCAGTTGGGTCTCATCGGCAGTGCGGCGGAAACCGAGGAACTTGCGCGGTCGATCGAGGACAGCGGCGAGGTGGTGATCGTCCCCGCGCTGGCCGGGCTCGGAGCACCGCATTGGAAGCCCGATGCGCGCGGCGTAATCTCCGGCCTCAGTTTCGCCAGCGGGCGGGCCCAGATCGCGCGTGCGGCGCTGGAGGCGATGGCGCACCAGACGCATGACCTCGCCAGCGCCTTCGCTGCCGACGGCGCGCTGTGGTCGCGGTTGAGAATAGACGGCGGGATGAGCGCCAACGACTGGATGGCGCAGGACCTCGCGGACATCCTCAATCTCGAAGTCGAACGTCCCGAATTCATCGAGACGACGGCTTTGGGCGCGGCCATCCTGGCGGCGGTCGGGTGTGGCATGCACGGCAGCCTGCAGACGGCGGCCCAGGCGATGCGCAGCGATGCGAAAACGTTCGCGCCTGCGATGGATGGGAAGGTGCGAGAAGCGCGCTTGGCCCGCTATGCGAGAGCGCTGGCCGCGGCCTGATCAGCCAGTCGCAAAAGCCTGCGCGATACGGCCTTGCAGCGAAGCGACCGGAGTGCCTTCGGCGACGTTGGCGCGCCAGTCGCGATCAAGGCGCGCGACGCGGGCGTGTAGCCGTTCGCTTTCCTCAATCAAGGCGCAGGTTTCTGGCTCGAGTCGAGCCAGATTGTTGGCATCGGCCTCCCGCTCTTCGGGCAAGGCGCCGCAGCGTTCCAGCTGTTTTTCGGACAGCTCGCCGGCCATGTAGGCGCGCTGGTTCAGCAACCACGCCAGCACATGCATCAGCCTGGTAGTTGTGCGGAGACCTTCAATGGATATCGCGACGCGAGTGAGATCGTCGGGATCGGAAACATTTTCGTGGAACCGCAGGTCGAAGGCCGCGCGCGCATCGTCCGCAAGCACCAACGCTTGGGAGTAGAGGTCTTCAATGATCTCTTCGTTGATGTTGCGGGCTGGCATGGCAAGCGGCGATAGGCCCAACCGACCGATCCCTCCAGCGAATTAACCAGCCCTGTCCCGCACTGACACGCCGGATGCTGCATTGGCCGGAATCAGGCGATGATATCGGGCAGCAGCACGTCTTCTATCGCTGCGATCCGGTCTTTCAGCGCCAGCTTGCGCTTCTTCAGCCGTGCCATCTGCAACTGGTCGACGAAGCCGCGCTGGTCGCCTGCTTCGGTCAGTGCGGCGATCGCGACGTCGAGGTCACGATGCTCGCTGCGGAGCAATGCCAGCCTCTTGCGCAGTTCCTGTTCGTTCACGCCGACCTTCCCGGGCAATCGCCCCACACCACCGCCTCGCCGCATGCCCGCAAGATGGCTCTTTGTAAATTGGCATTCCTGTGGTTTGATACTCCTCCTGCGGCCCGTGCCGCGCAAGCACACGAGTCGCTCCTGGGGTCGAACAACCGTCAAGGAGACAATCCGATGCAATCATCCCATGTCGATGCGCTCAAAGCCAAGCATGCCGGGCTCGAAGCCCGTTTGCACCAGGAACAGATCCGGCCTTCGCCCGACATTGCGATGATACAGCAGATCAAGAAGCAGAAGCTTCGCATCAAGGAAGAGCTCGCTTCCTGCTGACGATGGCGAAACGGGGGCGGGGCCGCGCGTCCCGCTTCCGCCTTCCGACATATTTGCTATAGGCTGCTGATATGTCAGCAGCAGCGTCCGCCCGCCAGATCCTTACCCGCCTGCATGAGGTTATGGCCGGACGAACCCATGCCCAGCACAAGCTGGACAGGGTGGTGGAGATCATCGCGGAAAGCCTGTCGAGCGAGGTCTGCTCGATCTACCTGCTGCGCGAGGGCGCGCTGGAGCTCTACGCGACGCAGGGCCTCAACCCGGAAGCCGTTCACGTTACCCGCCTTGCGGTGGGCGAGGGTCTTACCGGGACGATTGCCGACAATATCGAAACGCTGAACCTCGCAGAGGCCAAGGCGCACCCCGACTTCGCCTATCGGCCGGAAACGGGTGAAGAAAAATTCCATTCCTTCGCCGGTGTGCCGATCGTCTATCGTGAACGTGCGGTCGGCGTACTGTGCGTTCAGCATGTCGAACCTCGCCGGTACGAGGATGTCGAGATCGAGGCGCTGCAAACCACCGCCATGGTCCTGTCGGAACTGATTGCACACAAGGAACTGGTCGATGACGAAGAGCAGATCGACCTCGAAATAGCGCATGTCGAAAACGATGTGCTCGAGGGTCTGGCTTTGGTGAAGGGTCTCGCCGCCGGGCAGGCTGTATTTCACCAGCCGCGCATCGAAATCGATCAGGTCGTGGCCGAGGATATCGAGGCGGAGCGACAGCGCGTTTATCGCGCCTTCGACAAGATGCGCGACCAGATCGACGCGCTCGGCAAGGAACCGGAATTCGGCAAAGGCGGCGAGCATGTCGAGGTGCTCGAAACCTACAAGATGTTCGCCTACGACGAAGGCTGGAGCCGCCGCATCAACGAAGCGATCGACAGCGGCCTGACCGCCGAGGCGGCGATCGAGCGGGTCCAGCAGCGCACCCGGATGCGGATGCGCGAAATCGACGATCCGCTGCTTGCGGACCGCATGCATGATCTGGAGGACCTGTCGAACCGCCTGCTGCGGATCGTTTCCGGACAACTCGGCACGGCGGCTACGCAGGGCCTCAGGCGCGATGCGATTCTGTTCGCGCGCAACCTCGGTCCGGCCGAATTGCTGGAATACGACCGTCGGCGGTTGAAGGGAGTCGTGCTCGAGGAGGGTTCGCTCACTGCGCACGTGGTGATCGTGGCGCGCGCGATGGGCGTGCCCGTGTTGGGCCGGGTGACGGGTATCCGCTCACGGGTTGCAGAAGGTGACGAGGTGATTCTCGATGCCGATCGGGGCATGGTCACCCTGCGTCCCAACCAGCAGGTTCTCGACGTCTTCGAGACACGCTTTGCCAAGACGCGCGAAAAGCAGGCTGCCTATGCCGAGCTGCGCGATGTCGAGCCGTTCACCCGGGATGGCACCCGCATCACGGTCATGATGAATGCGGGTCTGCGAGACGACATGAGCGCATTGGCAATGAGCGGTGCCGATGGGGTCGGACTGTTCCGTACCGAATTCCAGTTCCTCGTTTCCTCGACCCTGCCGCAGCGCGACCGGCAAATGCGGCTCTACCGCGACGTTCTCGATGCGGCTGGCGACAAGCCGGTCGTGTTCCGCACGGTCGATATCGGCGGCGACAAGGCGGTGCCCTACCTCGACAATGCCGTCGCGGAGCGTGACGAAAATCCGGCGATGGGCTGGCGCGCGCTGCGCCTGTCGCTGGAACGGGAAGGGCTGCTGAAAGCGCAGGCGCGGGCGTTGCTGGAGGCCGCTGCCGGTCGTTCGCTTTCGGTCATGTTTCCGATGGTTAGCGAGCCATGGGAATTCGATGCCGGTAAGCAGGTCTTCGAAGACCAGCTCAAATTCCTTCGCGAGCGGCGCAAGGTGGTGCCCGAGACGATAGAATATGGTTGCATGCTCGAGGTGCCAGCGCTGGCGGACGTGCTCGACCTGCTGGCGCCGAAACTGTCCTTCATCTCGGTCGGAACCAACGATCTCACCCAGTTCCTGTTCGCTGCGGATCGCGCCAATCCGAAGTTGGCCGAGAGATACGACTGGCTGAGCCCGGCGATCCTGAGATACCTTGCGCGCGTGTCGCAATCGCTCGTCGGCCAAAATGTCAGGCTCAGTATATGTGGCGAGATGGGCGGACGGAGGCTGGAGGCCCTGGCACTGCTTGGCATCGGATATCGGCGCCTGTCGATTACACCGGCCGCGGTCGGCCCTATCAAGGAGCTTGTGCGTAAGGTCGATCTGGGTGAGCTCACGCAGCAGATGAACCGGCTACTGGCGTCGCCGCCTCAGAATATGCGGGCCGAACTGCAGAAATGGGCGAGCGAGCGCGACATCGAATTCGACTGATTTCGTCGTGAAACGGCCTCTATTCGTCGGCAGGCCGTATATGTGTTATGATGTATGCTTGACAGGTGAAGCGCAGGTTCGCTTTGCGTGCGTCAAGACTACATGCGGAATAACCGCAGGATCGCATTATTCGGGGATCGCATGAGCGACGAAGACACTATCGAACAGGAACCGGTCGCGACGGCTGGAGGCGTTGGGGCGCGGCTCAAGCAGGCGCGCGAGAAAGCCGGGCTCGACATCGCCCAGGTGGCTGCCGAAACGCGCATTCCGCAACGCCACCTGCTCACGATCGAAAATGGGGCGCTGACCGATCTTCCGGCCCGGACCTACGCGGTCGGGTTTTCGCGCACCTATGCGCGGCTTGTTGGCCTGGACGAGCGGGAAATCGTCGACCAGGTCCGCGAAGAACTGGCCGAGGGGGGCGAGCGTGGCGTCGCTCCGGCCAAGTTCGAACCGGGTGATCCGGCACGCGTCCCGGGGCGTGGGCTGGCATGGTTCGCCCTGTTCGCGGCAGTCCTGTTGATCGGCGGCATCTATGCTTTCTACAGCAGCTATCTGGCACCTGGCCTTGGGCCGGCCCCCTTGCAGGACCCGAGGGAACAGGTCGCTGCCGACACCCGGGATACGGCGGGCGCTCCTGCGCAGGCGGCGACGCCGGTTGCTGCCGGTCCCGTGGTTTTTACCAGCGAGATGGATGACACCTGGGTCAAGTTCTACGACGCGAATGGCGATCGGTTGTTCGAAGCCCAGATGGCCAAAGGCGATAGCTTCACGATCCCCGCCGATGCGGAAGGGCCTCAGGTCTGGACCGGTCGGCCTTACGCGCTGGCGATAACTATCGGCGGCCGACCTGTTCCAAAGCTTTCGGAAGAGGACGAAATCGTCAAGGATGTGCCGGTCACTGCGGAGGCGCTGCTCGCGCGTGCCGAACGACCAGCGACCCCGGCACAGTCGGCCGCCAGCGGCGGCTGATACGCCATTCTGCCGAAAGGGGATAAGCCCCTTCATGGCCTCGACAGGATCGCGGCCCTAGTCCAGTTTTCACCACTACGGATATTCCACCAGGAGCCTTCCCGATGACTTTCGGATCGTTCAGTCGTTACCTGTCCATTATTGGTGCCGGTTTCGCATTGCTGGCTACGGCGACGCCGGCGCTGCCACAGGACAGCAATGACGAAGCGCGCTTGCGCCGCCTCGAGGCAGAAGTTCGCGCCCTGCAACGCAAGGTATTTCCCGGCGGCGACGGGCGGTATTTCGAGCCTGAGATCAGCGCCCAGCCGAGTGCCAGTCCCGCCGCGCCAACCACATCGACGACTGCGGTGACCGATATCCTGACGCGCCTGGACGCGCTCGAAACGCAACTCCAGCGTCAGACCGCGCTGAACGAGGAAAACACCAATACGATCCGGTTGTTGACCGAACGGATCGAGACCCTGGAAAGTGGCGGCGGTTCGAACACCGCGTTGACCGCAGCGACTGCCGCGGCACCGGCATCCACGGGTGGCGCCAAGCGATCCGTCGCTCAGCCGAAGCCCGCCGGTCCCACACCAGAGCGCCTTGCTGCCGTCCAGGCGATCGCCAAACCACAGACCGACGATGCGGCCGATGACGAATATTCCTACGGTTTCCGGTTGTGGGAAGCCGGCCTATACCCCGAAGCGCAGCAGCAGCTGACCATGTTCGTCGAGCAGAACCCCAGCCACTGGCGTACGACCTACGGCCGCAACCTGCTGGGCCGGGCCTATCTCGACGATGGCAAGGCCAAGGAAGCGGCGCCGTGGTTCCTGAAGAACTATCAGGAGGACAAGACCGGCGCGCGGGCAGGTGACAGCTTGCTCTATCTGGCGGAGACCATGATCGCGCTCGACGATACGCGGCGGGCCTGCATCGCGCTGGCGGAATTCTCCGAAACCTATCCGGCACTTGCTTCGGGCCGCCTGCAGAGCCAGTACGAGGCGGATCGCGGCAAGGTGAAGTGCAATTGACGATCGTGTAGACGAGCAGACGCTGGCGCGGTTCGAGGCCGATTTCCGGCGTCTTAGCCCCGTCGGCAAGCTCGGACTGGCGGTATCGGGCGGGCCTGACAGCATGGCATTGCTGGCGCTTGCTCACGATCTTGCTGCGGACATGATCGAGGTGGCAACGGTCGATCATGGCTTGCGGCCCGAGGCAGGCGAAGAGTGCGCACTGGTAGAACGCGTGTGCCAGGAGCGGAAGATTCCCTGTCGGATCCTGACCGTTACCGTCGAAGAGGGCAATGTGCAGGCCCGCGCCCGGGCGGCGCGCTATGCAGCACTTGGCGAATGGGCGGTACAACGCGAGCTTGCGGCGGTGGCCACAGCCCATCATGCCGACGATCAGGCCGAAACACTTCTCATGCGTCTCAATCGTGGCAGCGGATTGGCAGGGCTCGCAGGCATTCGGCCTTCGACACGGATCGACGGGTGCCCGGTTCCGGTGATCCGCCCGCTTCTCGGCTTCCGCAAGCAGGAGCTTCGGCAGATCGTCGAGCGTCTCGACATGCCATTCATCGAGGATCCCAGCAACCGCAACGAAGACTATGACCGCGTACGCATCCGCAAAGCGCTGGCAGGTGCCGACTGGATCGATCCCTTGGCGCTGTCTCGCTCTGCCGCCTATCTCGAAGAGGCCGAGAGGGCACTGCAAACGATCGCCGTGCAATTATGGGAAGCCAAGGCGGAGGTGGAAGGTGATCGGGTCCTTGTACCGATCACGGACTTGCTCGACACCGATGCGCGGCTCATCGCTAGGGCGATCGCCGTTTTCGGGCGAAAGGTTTCGCACGGGGAGATCATGGGTTTCCTGAAAGCTGGCGAGCGGCGGGCGAATATCGCCGGGGTTCTGATCGACAGACAGAGCCAGGTTTGGGTCTGTACGCCCGAGCCACAACGCCGAAACTAGCCGGATCAGATAATGCTGTCGCCGTGGCCCATCCGTTTGCCGTCGGTAATCACGACCTTGTCACCCTTCTTGGCGATAGCGAACAGTCGCTTGGCGATTTCATCGGGGACGCCGACGCAGCCGTGGCTGGCATAGCCGTTCATAACCTCGCTGCCTCCATGGATGGCAACGCCATCACTGGTCAGGAACATGCTCCAGGGCATGGGCGCGTTGCCATATTTTTCCGACACATTGTTCCGGTCCTTGTAGAGGATCGGGAAAACGCCCGTGGGGGTCGGATGCTCGTCCGTGCCGAGCATGACGGCAGCGGCGCCGATTTCGTAGCCGCCGCGAAAGATCGAAATGACGCGCGCCTTCAGGTCGACCGTGACGAGGAGCGGACCATCGGGAACGCCTTGGTCGTCCCAGTGCCACTCGCCATATTTGATCGGCCCCTCGATCGGTAAAATCCGACGAACAGTATAGAGCCGCTTGGCATCGGCAACCGCCTTGGCGGCGATCGCGCCGTGAGCGTAGACGGGTTGTTGCGCCGTTTCAGCCTGTTCCACGGATACTGCGGGAAGCTCGTTCTCAGCCGTCGCACGACCGCCGATAGCGACGCCCGCCAAGACGAGCGCCGCCGCCACGGTTCCTCCACCGATCCATGTCAGAATCACGTTCATTTGCGCAGTATGCGCACGGAAGGGTGAATTTTCCAGTTAATCGCGGATTCCCTCGCATAAGGATGCCGCAAGGCTCCACGTTTCTAACCGCCCAGAGCGGCAGCCTCGCGCGCGAGTGCTTCAACCTTCGCCTCATCCACCGGGCCGCGGGGCGCGACCCAGCTTCCCCCCACGCACAGGACCGGATCGAAAGCCAGCCATTCCGGCGCATTGGCGAGCGAGACCCCTCCGGTCGGACAGAACCGGCACTGTCCGAAGGGTGCCGCCAGCGCTTTGAGAGCGGGCAGGCCACCTGCAGCCATCGCCGGGAAGAACTTGAAATGTGTGAGCCCCAGATCGAGCCCGCGCATGATGTCGCCTGCATTGGCGATGCCGGGCAGAAACGGAATGCGCTCGCCGATCGCAGCCTTGCCGAGCGGTTCGGTGAGGCCGGGTGAGACGATGAACTTGCTACCGGCATCGATCGCATCGGCAAGGTCCTGCTGGTTGGTCACGGTGCCCGCGCCGACGATCGCGCCGTCGACCTTGCTCATAACCCGGATCGCGTCGAGCGCTACCGGTGTGCGCAGCGTCACTTCGAGAACGGGTAAGCCGCCTGCCACCAAGGCGCGCGCGAGTGGTTCAGCATGTTCCAGCTCGTCGACCACGATGACCGGGATCACCGGCGCGGTCTGCATGATATCGGGGATGGTCATGCGTATTCCCTTACAAACGCAGCAGCAGCGCCGAAGAGGCCCGGCTGGGGGTGGACAATGAGTTTGACGGGGATGGAGGCCATCAGCTCCTGAAAGCGGCCCTTGGCCTTGAACCTTTCGGAGAACCCCGATTTAAGCAGCGTTTCGCGAATGCGATAGCCGAGGCCGCCTGCGATCACGACGCCGCCGAAGCCACCCTGGGCGAGGGCGATGTCGCCAGCCACACTGCCAAGCGACATGCAGAAGCGATCGACGGCCGCCGCCGCCAGACTGTCGCTGCCGTCCTGACCGCGTTTCCAGATTGCGATATCGTCTTCCTCCGCGACCGGCTTGCCCTCCATCGCGGCCAGCGTCTGGTAGATGTCGGAGATCGCCGGGCCGGCCACCACACGTTCGACCGAGACGCGCGTATGGCGCCTGCGCAGGCGGGCGAGGATCGCATCGTCTATCTGGTCGAGCGGAGCGAAATCGATATGACCGCCTTCGGTTGCCGAGACACGATAGGTGCCGTCAGGTTCGCGATAGAGATGCGCCACACCGAGGCCGGTGCCGGGGCCCAGCACACTCAGCCGACCGGTCGGCGCAAGCGGCTTGTCGGGACCGGTCAGGTGGATGAATTGATCTTCTTCGACACGCGCGACAGCATGCGCGACCGCTTCGAAATCATTGACGATGCAGTAGTCTTCTACGCCCAGCTTCTCTTTTACCAGTGCCGGGCGAATGATCCACGGGTTATTGGTGAAGCGAATGACCTCGCCGCCGACAGGGCCGGCAATCGCCATCGAAACGCGCGGAGGCAGTGTGCCGCCCATGCGTTCGCGAAAATCCTCCCATGCCGTCTGGAAGCTGGCATGATCTTCGGTGTGCAGCGTTTCCGGCTCGCCCAGCGTGATCGTGCCGTCGTCATGGGCGGTCGCGATGGCGAAACGGGCATGGGTTCCGCCGATATCGACGCTGACGAGTTCCATGCTCACAACCCTGCCATCGCCATCATGGACGACGCGCCCTGCTCGGCACCATCGGCATTGCTGCGGAACATGGCGAAGAGTTCGCGGCCCATACCGATTTCCGGTTCGGGCGCGGGTGTGGCCTCGCGGCTATCGAGATCGGCAGCGGTCGAAAGTTCGCCGGTGACCGCGCATACCCGAACTACATCGCCGTCGCGCAATCTGGACAGCGGCCCACCTCCCAACGCCTCTGGCGTGCAGTGGATCGCCGCGGGAACCTTGCCCGACGCGCCCGACATACGCCCGTCGGTCACCAGCGCAACTTTGTAGCCGCGATCCTGAAGAACACCGAGGGCCGGGGTGAGCTTGTGCAGTTCCGGCATGCCATTAGCTCGCGGGCCTTGGAAACGGACGACGACGACCACATCGCGGTCGAGTTCGCCTTTCCTGAAAGCTTCGTTGACCTCCTTCTGCGTCTGGAAAACGCGGCAGGGTGCCTCGATCGTCCAGCGCTGGCGCTCGACGGCGGAGGATTTGAAGCAGGCGCGTCCCAGATTGCCTTCGACGAGCCGCATGCCGCCATCGGCCTGGAACGGGTCGGAGGCCGGGCGGAGCATTTCGGCATCGCCCGAAGGTCCCGGGTCGCGCCATGCCAGCGTGTCGCCATCCATGCCGGGTTCTTGACTGTAGCTTGCGAAGCCGCCGTCCCACACGGTCAGGATATCCGCATGAGCCAGCCCCTCGTCGAGTAGCGTGCCGATGACAAAACCCATGCCGCCCGCCTCGTGAAAATGGTTCACATCGCCCGAACCATTCGGATAGACGCGGGCCACCAATGGTATCGCGCTCGAAAGCTCGGACAGGTCGGTCCAGTCGAACTTGATACCCGCTGCGCGCGCCATGGCGGGGATATGGATTGCGTGGTTGGTCGAACCACCCGTCGCCAGCAGGCCGATCGCTGCATTCACGATTGCCTTTTCATCCACCACGCGGGCGAGCGGGCGAAAATCGTCGCTCGACTTGCCGATAGCTGCGAGTCGGTGCGTGGCAGCACGGCTGAGTTCCTGCCGCAATTTGGCGCCAGGCTGGACGAAGGCTGCTCCCGGTACGTGGAGGCCCATCATCTCCATCATCATCTGGTTGGAGTTGGCCGTGCCATAGAAGGTGCATGTGCCCGGCGAGTGGTAGCTGCCCATCTCGCTTGCCAGCAATTCCTCGCGCGTGGCCTTGCCCTCGGCATAAAGCTGGCGGACGCGCTGTTTTTCCTTATTGGGAATACCGGTTCCCATCGGGCCCGAGGGCACAAAGATCGCCGGGAGATGCCCGAAGCGCAGCGCACCCATCAGCAGGCCCGGTACGATCTTGTCGCAGATCCCCAGCAACGCCACGCCGTCATACATTGCATGGCTCAGCGCAATCGTGGTCGAGAGCGCAATCGTGTCGCGGCTGAACAGCGAGAGTTCCATACCCGCCTCGCCCTGCGTCACGCCATCGCACATGGCGGGTGTTCCACCTGCAACCTGTACCGTGGCGCCGACCTCGCGCGCCCAGATCTTCATGCGTTCCGGATAGCGGTAATAGGGCTGATGGGCCGAGAGCATGTCGTTATAGGCGGTCACCACTCCGAGGTTCGGCCCCTTGGCCGCCTGGATGGCCGCCTGATCCTCTTCCGCTCCGGCAAAGGCATGCGCGAGGTTCGAGCAGGACAGCGAACCGCGATTGACCTGCCGGTCGCCTTCGCGGTCCATGAGGTCGAGATAATCCGCGCGGCTTTGGCGCGAATTCTCGATCACCCTCTCGGTGACGCGATGAACAGTATCATTGAGTGGCTTAGTCGTCATGCCAGCTCACCCCGTCGCGTTCGGTTAGGGCGATGGCGGCGCTCGGCCCCCAACTGCCCGCTCCATAGGTCTTCGGCTTGATATCTTCCGCCTCCCACAGCGCGCGGATCGCGTCGACCCATTCCCATTGCGCCTCGACCTCGTCGCGGCGGACGAACAATGTCTGGTCGCCCTCGATCAGGTCTAGCAGCAGTCGTTCGTACGCAATGCGCCGCACGGTGCCGGAAAAAGCATCGGGCATGGCAATGTCGAGCGGAATCTGGCGCAGCCGAATGCCTTCGCGGTCGAGGCCCGGCACCTTGGCCATCATGGATAGCTGGACGTTTTCCTCCGGCTGGATACCGATGACGAGACGGTTCGGCTTGGTCGTCGCGCCGCGCCCCTCGAAGATCGAATGGGGAATGCAGCGGAACTGGATAATGATCTCGGTCACGCGTTCGGGCAGGCGCTTGCCGGTGCGCAGGTAGAAGGGGACACCCTTCCAGCGCCAGTTGTCGACATGAGCCTTCAGGGCCACGAAGGTTTCGGTATCGCTATCCCGGCCCAGCTCTTCGTCATAGCCGGGCACGGCGCCGCCATTGACGGCTCCGGCGCGATACTGGCCGGTAACGGTTTCATCGACGCCGACCTGACGCAGGGCACGCAGAACCTTGACCTTTTCATCGCGCACGGCCGTGGAATCGAAGCTCGTCGGAGGCTCCATCGCGACAAGCGCGAGCAGTTGCAGCATGTGGTTCTGCACCATGTCGCGCAGCGCCCCGCTGTCGTCGTAATAGGCAACGCGCGATTCCAGGCCGACCGTCTCGGCCACCGTAATCTGCACATGATCAATGTAGTTGGAGTTCCACACCGGCTCGAGCAGGATATTGGCGAAACGCATCGCCAGAAGGTTCTGGACGGTTTCTTTGCCAAGATAGTGATCGATGCGGAAGATACGGTCTTCGCTGAACGCCTTGGCGACCGCGTCGTTGATTTCCTTGCTCGATGCGAGATCGGTGCCGAGCGGCTTTTCCAGACCAATGCGGACGTTGCCCTTGGTCAATCCGGCATGGACAAGGCCATCGATGGTCGGTTCGAACAGGCTTGGCGCCGTCGACAGGAAAATGGCCAGCCCCTTTTCGTACTCGCCGACTTCCCGGGCAAGTTCGTCATAGCCTTCGGGCGTGGTTGCATCGACCGGAACATAGCTGAGTCGGTTGAGAAATTGGGCCACGCCGCCGCGCCGATTGTCGGGAAGATATTTCTCAAGCGCCTCTCGTGCGAAGTGCCGATATTCCTGTGTGGACATGTCGGACCGGGCTGTGCCGACGATCTTGAGCTCCGGTTCGAGCAAGCCATCGGCATCGAGCGCGCATAGCGAAGGGAGCAGCATGCGCTGCGCAAGGTCGCCGGTGGCCCCGAACAGCAACAGGCGGTCTGCGGTAATGCTCATGCGATGGGCCACGCAATCATTATCATGTCTCTCCTGCCGGTCGCGACTATCAGGATGAAGGAATGCGCACCAGTCGGCTGCATTCCTATTCTTTTGTGACGCGAACCGAGCTCGAATGGAAATTGTTTGGTCCGAAGCTGGTCAGGAAACTGACATCGGCGGCGTCTCGACCGACGCCGATCTTAACGGTTTCGGACGGATCGGCCATGCCGGTTGCGTCGACCAGCTGCCACGTGCCCCCGTCCTTCGTGTTGGGGTCGGCCAGGAACACCTCGGCCACGGCATGGAAATCGGGTGGATCGACACCCGGCGCGTAGCAGGCGACATAGCGTGCCGGAATGGTGCTGGCGCGTGCGAATGTGACAAGCATATGCGCATAGTCGCGGCAGATGCCCTGACGCGCGATGAAACTTTCCGCAGCCCCGGTGGTCGTATTCGAGCTTCCCGGGACATAGCTGAAATGCTTGTGGATCCAGTCGCGCATCGCGGCGATGCGCTCGCCACCACTCGTGCCGGAAAAGCGCGCTTCGACAAAGGATTGAAAATCGTCGGCGGGGCAATAGCGACTGTCGAACAGATACTCGACTGCTTCGCCAGGCATGTCGTGGGGCGAAAGGGCTGACAGGTTCTCGAGCGGATTGATCTGGCGGTCCAGTTCTACGCTGGCGCGATAATCGACTTCGAAATCGCCTTCGGCACGGATCCAGATGCGCTCGCCGATCTCATCCTGCGCAGGAACGCGGGCGCAATGCTCGCTCCTTCCGAGCTGTGTGTGGGTAGAGAGAATTTTCTGTTCGGGAATCTCCGCCGCCTCGAACTGCAGCAGCACATCGGTCGGTGCGGAGAGATGAAATGCGAAGCGGGTTTCGATCAGAATCGGCATATTGCTTCTGAACGTTGCACCCCGGCGTTCGTTTCAACGGACCCAGAAACGAAAAAGGGCCCCTGTCGGGGCCCTTTGAATTCTAATTAGCTATTGGGTTCAGTCACCGCTGAACAGCCACTTCCAAATGCTCCACATGGTCATACCTCCTGATGGTTCAGGAGTTACATGTCATTAACCATGCTTGTTTGTAAAGTCTAAACCATATTCATAGCAGGCCTGCCTTCGGGAAAACCATTAAATTCCAGAAGGTTGGATAAAGATATAGGTCTCGAGAAAGCAAATCCCTGGACCTGTTGGCAGCCAATTACTTCAAGCAAACCAATGTCCTGCGGGTTCTCCAGCCCCTCTGCAACAACGGTGATTCGCGCCTCACGACCCATCGCGGCGATGCTCGCCACGATTGCGCGAGCTTTAGGATCCTTAGCCATGTTGGAGACGAACAGCCGGTCTATCTTGATTTCGTCGAACGGCAGTTCGTAGAAGGCTTCGTAGCTGGCTGCGCCGGCACCGAAATCGTCCATGGATATTTTGACACCAACCGACTTGAGTTCTTCGAGGATGCTAGCCGCAACCGAGTGATCAGCAATGCGCGCAGTCTCAGTGATTTCCAAGACAAGATATTGCGGATCGAACCGCGTTGCCTGAAGGGCATTGCGAACGATGCCCGCTATCCGCATGTCACCCAGAAGTGTGGCTGAAATGTTGACGGACATGGTGATCTTGCGCCCGCGGAAGTGAAGCAACTGTCCTGCCGAACATGCGCTTTGCAGCACGTAGCGCGTGAGATGTTCCATGCGTCCGGCTTTTTCGCATTGTTGGATGAAATGCATCGGCGAAATGAAACCGCGGGCCGGGTCGTGCCAGCGCACCAAAGCCTCGACGCCAGCCAAGGTTTTGGAGGCTAAGTCGATCTTGGGCTGGTACACGCAATAGATTTCTCCGACCTCCATCGCCTCGTCGATCCGGGCGCGTAGGGAGATATCCCATAGCAGGTCGCTGTGCGATCCGGTTTCCGCGATGGCGATCGGGTTGTGCGCTTCGGATGTTTCTTCCGCTGCTGCAAGTGCAGCTGCCAAACGCGCCGAGGGGTCTCCCTCAACCGTCGCTACACCGAAGGTGATGCCGACGTCGATGGAGAAGCCACCAACCTGTATAGGAGCGGCAAAAATTGCGCGCAGGCCCTCAAGGTGTTCAACAACGCTATCGATTTCGTCGCTTGCTACGTGCCAGCCAAGATGGTGGCCCTCGCTGTAGACGGCCAGTTTTGGATCTGCAGCACGCAAACGATCGACGAACTTGAGGACGTAGCTACTCTTGTCCTCGGCCTTAAGCGTCTTGAGTACGCGTTCGTAGTTTTGAATCTTAGCAATGACGAGATGGCCGGAGCCTATGTTGTCGCGCAGCAAGCGGGCTTCGAGAGCGCGAAGCTTGGGCAGTCCGGTTTCCATGTTTACCATCTCGACCCGGCGCTTCCATCGGATGCGTGAGCGAAACGCGGCGAAGATCGCCAGAAAGCCTAGGGCGTAGGATAGATCGACCCTTATGCCCAATTTCGCTGTTACAACAAGGAGGACGGGGGCTGTGATCACGGCCCCAGCATAACCCATCCACCTTCTCTTGCGTGTTGAACCCAAGGCCAGAGCGACGCTCAACAATGCTGCAAAGATCACAAGTACAGTCGCTCCGCGAAGGTAGCGCGTGTTGCCAGCCTTCAATGTCTCGCCCGCATAAATATCGACAAAGCTTGCGGGGGCATCGATCTTCATCGGTATTGGTTGCTGGGTTCCAGCAACACGGTTACTGTGACCTAGAACCACCGTTTTGCCGGTGACGTCTATTGGGCTGCGGGACGATTCGCGTTCGCCGCCGATCAGCTCATTGATCGGGAGAATCGGGATCTTAAAATGGGTGAAGCCGTAGTCCACGGTGTACTTAGAGCGTTGATCGCCTTGCACCCCACCAATCGCTGAGCCGAACGAGCGAACTATCTCGCCATGATATTCGTAGGCGTGGTGCAATTCCCAGGCAAAACCGAACCAGTTTCTGTCTGTTTGGTCCGAGATGACGCGGTTGACCGGACCAGCGATGGATGGTGCCGTGCCGCGAAGCACTTCGCTCAAGTCAGAAGCGACGACTATTCTGTCGACGAGCGTAATACGTGGCCCGAGATCGGCGATAGCGCGTGCTAAGCGAGCGTCTGCCTGCGCATCATTGGACTCTTGAAACGCTACGTCTAGGAAAACCTTGCCGACTCCTCGGCGATCGAGCTCGTCAAGAGCGGCTGAAACTTCGTAGCGCGCTTTCGGATCATCGGGATCGTTGAGAGCATCATCGGAAGCGACAAACACGACGTCGCCTGACGGCGACCTGTCGGCAATGCGCGACTGGAAAAGCCAGAGGAACTGATCGACCGGTTCAAACAAGAGCACGGCATACAGTGCGAGTGTGATCGCGCCTGCCCAGAGAACATGGCGCAGGCGCTCGAACAGGCGCCCGCTGAAGAGCGCGCGCCCGCGGGCAAGGATAGGCCCGCCGAGGTTCGAGGTGCGTGTGTCACCCATCGAACGCCCTTATGGGGGTCTTAAGTTTAAAAAAGTTTTGATGAAGGGTGTGGAAATCTACCGCAGCCTGCCAAATGTGCGGGTTGCGATGGTAAATTGGGCTTTAGGAATCAGTGTGAAGAAATCCCGCCCCGCGCGGCTGATCGCCAACGCGGTCCAAGAAATTTACCCTTTAGGATTAGCGGCATAGGCTGAGAACTACGAGGTGAGGGCTCTCGGTTAACGGGCTTGGACGACCCTTTCAGCCTACCATTCCGAACAAATCGTGCGCGTCGCTGTCTTCGATCAGGACATTTACGATATCACCGGCCGAGAGGTCGCGGGGCACGTTGCGAAGGTAAACGGCACCGTCAATTTCGGGCGCGTCGGCCTGACTGCGGCCGGTTGCGCCGATATCGCCATCCTCGTCCGGCTCGCCCACTTCGTCGATGATGACGGGTAGCGTAGTGCCGACCTTCGTTGCCAGTTTTGCGGCGCTGATACGCTCGGTCACTTCCATGATCCGGGCGTAGCGTTCTTCCTTGATTTCTTCGGGCACCGGGTCGGGCAGGGCATTGGCCTGCGCTCCTTCCACGGGCTCGAAGCGGAAAGCGCCGACGCGGTCGAGCTGGGCTTCTTCCAGCCAGTCGAGCAGGTATTGGAAATCCTCCTCGGTCTCGCCCGGGAAGCCGACTACGAAGCTGGAACGGATGGCGATCTCCGGGCAGATGTCACGCCATTTTTTCAATCGTTCGAGCACCTTGGCTTCGTTTGCCGGGCGCTTCATGGCGCGCAGGACCTTGGGGCTGGCATGCTGGAAGGGGATGTCGAGATAAGGTGTCAGCAAGCCTTCTGCCATTAGCGGAATGACCGCGTCGACATGCGGGTACGGATAGACATAGTGCAAGCGTATCCATGGCGGAACGCCGCCACCGATGTCGAGCTTGCCCAGTTCGCGCGCCAGATCCGTCATATGCGCGCGAACCGGCTGGCCTTTCCACATCCGCTCTTCGTGGCGGGTATCGACGCCATAGGCGCTGGTATCCTGGCTGATGACCAGCAATTCCCTGGTCCCCGCGGCGACCAGCTTTTCCGCTTCGCGCAGCACCGCGTCGATCCGGCGGCTGGCGAGCTTCCCGCGTAGATCGGGGATGATGCAGAAAGCGCAGGAGTGATTGCAGCCCTCGGAGATTTTCAGATAGCTGTAGTGACGCGGGGTCAGCTTCACGTCCGGTTGGGGGATAAGGTCGATGAAGGGCCCCTGCGACGGTGGGGCATGTTCGTGCACCGCTTCGACAACCGCCTCGTATTGATGGGCACCGGTTACCGCCAGGACGCTTGGATGCGCAGCGCGGATCGCGTCCGCTTCTTCGCCCATGCAGCCGGTTACGATGACGCGACCGTTCTCGGCGATGGCCTCGCCGATGGCCTGCAAGCTCTCTTCCTTGGCACTGTCGAGAAAGCCGCATGTATTGACCAGTACCACGTCAGCTCCGGCATAATCCGGGCTCATCGCATAGCCATCGGCGCGCAGCCGCGTGAGGATGCGTTCGGAGTCGACCAGCGCCTTGGGGCAGCCGAGGGAAACCATGCCGACCTTCTTCTGGTCGGGGATCGCGGTAGTGGTGGTAGTCATGATTGCGCGCGCCCCTACACCCAAGTGGCGCTTTACGCTACTGGCAAGCGATGGAGATAACGCTCACCAAGGGTCAGGCAAGCGACACGGTCGCCTTTTGCCGCGCCGACGGCAGCGGCGACAGCTTCGATTTTCCGAAGAAGGGGCCGACGCCGCACGACGCATTCCATTATTTCGTCGAGCGCGAACTGGGTATGGCGAAGGGCTTCTGGGGCCTGGTCGCAAGCGGCGTCGAACCGGGGGCCATCCAGCAGCTTGCCGCCGATGCCGGGCACGCCAGTGCCAAGCGCGCCCAGGTTCCTCATGCGTCGATCGTCGAACTGATCCAGGCCGAGCGGCTGGTCGAATGTTTCGAGGCGGAAAGCTGGAGCGGTGCAAGCGATGATGAAGGCATCGTGGCGATGGCGGAATCGGGCTGGGCATCGTCCCACGTGCCGGTGCCGCTCGGCGTTCAGAACCGCATACCGGCCATCCGCGAGCAGCTTCGCGAATTCGAGCAACGCTGGCACGAGCTCGCCATCGGAGGTTCGATCGAACTTGCATGGGAGGAATGAGCTATGGGTGATGTGAACTGGCTGGCCATTGTGCTGGCCGCACTGGCTGGCTTCGTGGTCGGTGGCATCTGGTACGGGCCGGTGATGGGCAGGAAGTGGATGGGCGCGGTTGGCCTGACCGAAGAGCAGATCAAGCAGGGCAATATGGGCCTGATCTACGGCGGTGCCTTCGCATTTTCGCTACTGGCGAGCTGGACGCTCGCACACACATTCGCCACCTATGCGCAGGACCTTTCCCTGGGCGTGAAGGTATTGACCGCATTCGGCGTGGCACTCGGCTTCATCGTCCCGGCGATCGGCACCAACTATCTGTTCAGCCAGAAGAGCAAGGCGTTGTTCTTCATCGATGCGGGCTATTGGCTGTTATTCTACATAGCCATGGGGCTGGTCCACGGCCTGATGGCATAGAAGTTAGAGCGCTTCTTCCGCCAGATCGTCGCGATCATGGCCGTCGCCCCTTGTTGCACCATTGGGCGTGGGAATGATTTCGACTACGATATCACCTGGGCGCAGGTTCTGACATTCTTCCTCCCAGAAACCCAAGGCTCTGCCATCGCGATAGACCCGCAGGCCGCGACCGCCTGTATTCAGCTCGTTGATGGCCTTGCCGCATTCGTCCTCGGTCACCGCACGTTCGACCAGTTGGACCCGGCCCGAAACGCTGGCGAGATCGGCGAGATAATCGGCAATATGTTCACCTTTGGCGCTGCCCGCCAGGAGCAGGCCGGTGAAGCGCACGGGATTGATGACGTTGTTCGCCCCCGCCTGCCGGGCAAGCGATTCATTGTCGTCAGCACGCACCACGGCGCTGATCGGCACATTGGGTGCGAGCGCGCGCACCGTCAGTGTGATCAGGATGGTCGTGTCGTCGCGACCCGCCGATACCAGCACATTCTGCGCTTCCGAAATCCGGACGGCTTTCAGCGTCTGATCGCGCGTGGCATCGGCGGCCATGACATTGCAACCCAGCGCTTCGGCCTCGTGCAGCCGGTCTTCGCTTGGATCGATCACGACGATGCAGGAGGGGTCGGTTCCGCGTTCGATCAGTTCGCCGACCGCTTCGGAGCCGGAGATGCCGTAGCCGAGCACTACGATATGGTTCGATAGCTGTTCCTGGATGCGGGCCATGCGCCATTTCTCCCAGCTGCGCTTGATGAGGAAGTTGTAGGCCGTGCCCACGAAAATGAAGAGTACTGCGAAACGAACCGGCGTCACGATCACCGCCTCGACAAGTCGCGCCCGGTCCGAAATCGGGGCGATGTCGCCGAAGCCGGTGGTGGTGATCGAGATCATCGTGAAATAGATGACATCGAGAAAGCTGACTTCGCCATCAAGGTTGTCGACCAGCCCGTCACGGTCCCACCAGTGGATCATGACAACCGTAAAGATAAGGAACAGCGCAAGACCCAGGCGGATGCCGAGATCGCCCCAGACCGGGATCTTAACGGCTCGCCGCAGAGGCTGGAAACGCGGCCCACGATAGGTTCGCACTTCGGTGCTCGCGGCGATCCGGTCGACCTGTTTATCGCTGCTCATGCGTGGAACAGGTGCAGGTGGAAGTCCGCAGCGTCAATATCGCAGGGCGCGATCAACTTGCGTAACGGTCGGCAAGCGCGCCGAGCGACGCGTGATGCGTCAGGTCGAGTTGGAGCGGCGTGACCGAAACGAAACCCTCGTCGATTGCCTCGAGGTCGGTGCCATGGTCGAGCGTGTGTTCGATCGCTTCGAGACCGAACCAGTAATATTTGAACCCGCGCGGATCGCGGCCTTCGACCACCGTGCCGCGCGAATAATCGTGAAAGCCCTGGCGGACGGCGCGGATACCCTTGATCTGCGCTGGCGGCAGAGGCGGGAAGTTCACATTCACCAGCGTGCGCTTGGGCAGCGGCGTGTCGAGCAGCGGGCCGAGGACTTTCGCTCCCCATTCGATGGCCGGCGCGAAAGGCACTTCGTCGCCCATGCCCTCTTTCGCATAGACCTGGCTCAGCGCAATCGAGCGGATGCCTGCCAGCGCGCCTTCGATCGCTGCGGAGACGGTGCCCGAATAGGTGATGTCGTCGGCAAGATTGGCACCGCGATTGACGCCCGACAGGATCACATCGGGCGGTCCGTCCAGCACTTCGCGCAGCCCCATCGTGACGGCATCGGTCGGCGTGCCGGTGACGGAGAAGCGGCGCTTGTCATGCTTGCGCAGCCGCACCGGGCGGGTGAGCGTGAGTGCATGGCCCATGCCCGATTGTTCCTCGTCCGGGGCGCAGATCCAGATGTCGTCGCTGAACTGGCGCGCGATGCCTTCCAGCACCTCCAGGCCCGGGGCGCGGATGCCGTCGTCATTGGTAAGGAGGATACGCATCAGGACATCGGCTCCAGTCTGGTCACGCCGCCCATGTAAGCGGCAAGCGCTTCCGGAATTGTGACACTGCCGTCGGCGTTCTGGTAATTCTCCATGACGGCGACGAGCGTGCGTCCCACCGCGAGGCCCGAGCCGTTGAGCGTGTGGACGAAGGCGGTCCTCTTCTCGCCTTCCGGGCGGTAGCGGGCGTTCATACGGCGCGCCTGGAAATCGCCCGTGTTCGAGCAGGACGAAATCTCGCGCCAGGCACCTTGGCCGGGCAGCCAGACTTCGAGATCGTATGTTTTGCGCGCGCCGAAGCCCATGTCGCCGGTGCACAAAAGGACGCGCCGGTACGGTAAATCGAGCGCTTCGAGTATGCCTTCGGCGCATTTGGTCATCCGCTCGTGCTCTGCCTCGCTGTCTTCGGGGCGGCAGATGCTGACCATCTCCACCTTTTCGAACTGGTGCTGGCGAATGAAGCCGCGCGTGTCGCGGCCGGCGGCACCCGCTTCGGAGCGGAAGCACAGCGTATGCGCGGTCATGCGGATCGGCTCGGCAAGGTCGGGCAGGATTTCGCCCGCGACCGAAGCGGTCAGCGAGACTTCGGACGTCGGGATAAGCCAGCGATCGTCCGTTGTGCGGAAACTGTCCTCCGCAAACTTGGGGAGCTTGTCGGTGCCGTACATGGCATCGTCACTGACCAGCACCGGCGGATTGCACTCGGTGTAGCCGTTCTCGCGCGTCTGTTTGTCGAGCATGAACTGGGCGAGTGCGCGGTGCAGCCGTGCCATGTCGCCGCGCAGGAAGGTGAAACGCGCACCGGACAGCTTGGCGCCGGTTTCGAAATCCATGCCCAAGGCCGGGCCGAGGTCGGCGTGCTCCTTGGGCTCGAAGTCGAATTCTCGTTTCTTGCCCCATTGGTGGACTTCGACATTGTCGCTTTCGTCCTCGCCATCGGGCACGTCGTCGGCGGGCAGGTTGGGGAGCGTGGCCAGCATTTCATCGAGTTCCGCCCCAGCAGCTGCGGTTGCCTCTTCCCATTCGGGCATGCTGGCCTTGATCTCGGCAACCTCGGCCTTGAGCGCTTCGGCCTTGTCCCTGTCGCCCTGGCCCATGGCCTGACCGATTGCCTTGGATGCGTCGTTGCGGCGGCTCTGCGCCTGCTGGACCTTGGTCGTCGCCTCGCGCTTCTTGGCGTCCAGCGCGATGATACGGTCTGCCACGGGCTCGGCTCCGCGGCGGGCGAGGGCGGCGTCGAATGCTTCCGGATTGGCTCGGATATAAGCGATGTCGTGCATGGTCGCGGCCTATGCCTTTTCGCAATCTCCTTGGCCAGAGACTTCCCGCCGCAACCTTGTCCTTTTGCGGGCACGACTATAGGTCCCGCACGTTCAGGGGCAATCACAAGAGCTTGAAGGGCCAGCCAGCTTGAACGACCAGCCACTCCAGCCGCCACGGCGCACGCGTTTTATCGACATCGCCGACGGCGTCATCAGGGCAGGCCGGAAACTGGGGGCGATCGACCCGGCGCGGCTGGAGAAGGACTATCTTCTGGAAGAGGCCGTGCAGGCAACCGGTCTCGACGATTTCGGCGATCGCTGGTTCGAGCGCCCCTTCGAAGCCTTGCTCGACAGCGTGAAAGGCGAAGCACGGCTCAATGCGGCGGGCGATTTTTCCGCCAAGAAGCAGTTCCACCATATATTGCGCGACCGCCTTTACACCCAGATGTGGTTCAAACGGCATCCGGAAATCCTCACGCGACCGCTACGGAAGCCAGTAGTCATCGTCGGCCCGATGCGTTCGGGCACCACACGTCTCCACCGCCTGCTCGCCAGCGACCAGCGTTTCGCGCACTTGCGCAGTTTCGAGACCATCAGCCCGGTGCCGCGGCCTGGCTTCGAAGAGGTCATGGCGGGCGAAGAGGAGGATTTCCGCCCGAAGCTCGCCAGCCGGATCATGAAGGTTGCGCGGCTCGCCAATCCGCGGACCCTGTCGATCCATCCCACCGGGCCGTACGAACCCGAGGAAGAACTGGGCCTGCTGGTGGCCAGCATGTGGAGCATGAAGCACGATGCGCAGTGGCATGTGCCGTCCTATACGCGCTGGTGCGAGGGCGAGGACCCGGTCCCCGCCTATCGCCACATGGCCGATCTGTTACGCCTCATCGGCTGGTCGCAGCAGGAAAGCTCGCTGCGTCCGTGGATTCTCAAGACGCCGCAGCACATGCTCGATCTACCCGCTTTGCTCGAAGTCTTTCCCGATGCGCGCCTGATCTTCACCCACCGCGATCCCAAACAGGTCGTCGGCAGTGCCGCCTCGCTCGCCTGGAACCAGACGATCATCTATTCCGACCACAACGACCCGGCCCGGACGGGCCGCGAGTGGCTGGGCAAGACCGCGACAATGATCAAACGCATGCGATCGGCACGCGATATCATCCCGGCCGAGCGCATGATCGATGTGCAATACGAGGATATGGAGAACGACTGGCGGGCGACGATGGAGCGGGTCTATCGTTTCCTCGAGCTCGATATGGAACCGGCCATCTCCGGTATGCAACGCTATCTCGAACGCTCAGCCAATCTGAAACGACATCCGCACCGCTACAGCCTGGCCGAATTCGGGCTGAGCGAGGCGGAAGTGAATGAGTGTTTTGCCGATTATACCGAGACTTACGGCATACCGGTCGAGACGCGTGTCCCGCTTGGCAAGCGCCGCCGCATCGGGACGTAAAAAGGGCGGAGTTTGCCTCTCCGCCCTTCCATTATCCGAGGCTCGTGGCCAGTGTCAGAACTTGAACTGACCGGTCACGAAGACGCGGCGCGGATCACCATAGAAGCCCGTGAGATTGCCCTCCAGACCGAGCACGGAACCGGTCACGAAGTCGTAGCCAGCCACGATATAGCGCTTGTCGAACAGGTTCTTGCCATGGACGCCGATCGACCAGCGATCGCTGTCGTCGGTATAGACGATGCTGGCATCGACGAGCGCGAACCCGTCCTGGTCGAGCGGTCCCGGCAGTTCGAACTGGCTCGAATCCGAGCGTAGCGAAACCGAACCGAGGAAGTCGACGATGCCGCTGGCAATTGGCAGACCGAGGTCGAAACCGGCGTTGGCGGTGATATCCGGCGTGTTCTGGAACACGCGCTGGTCGGCGACGTCGTTGCCGAAGGAATCGATGAAAGTATTGTACTTGGCATCGAGAATTCCCAGCGCCCAGTTGAAGGTCAGGCGACTACCCGGTCCGGCGAAGTCCCTGCCTACAACGGCACGACCTTCGAATTCCACGCCATTGACATCGGCATCGCCGGCATTGGAGGTTATCCCGACAAAGCTGTCACTGACTCCGTCGCCATCAGTATCGAACCCGACCGAGCCGGGGATTTGCACATCGGTGTAATCGCCCTTGAAGGCGGCAAGGCTGATGAAGAGCCGGTCGTCGAGCAGTGAGGCTTTCCAGCCGATTTCGTAGCTATCGACCTTTTCCGGGGCGAAGCTGAGAAATTCGTACTGGTCGTCGTAATCTATGTCGCCATCGCCATCGAGATCGGGCGCGGCACTGGTCTGGCCGCGCGGGTCGAAGCCGCCGCCTTTGAAGCCTTTCGAATAGGTGAGATAGAAGGTGTGATTGTCGTTCGGCTTGAAGGCGAGCGAGGCGCGCGGCGTGAATTCCTTGAAGGTGGCGCTACCCAGAAAGTCGCTGGTGACTGCAATCGGGATCGCGTCGGAAGGCGGGAAAAGGTCCGAATAGCCGCCGATGAACGTGGTGCGCAGGATACGGCTGGTACGCTTGTCCCAGGTGTAACGGCCGCCAAGCGAAAGGCTGATCTGGTCCGTAATGTCGTAGGTAAAATCGCCGAAGATCGACCATGTTTCGGTGTCGACATCGCCCAACGTCTGTGCGTTGAGGCCGGGAAGTCCGACAAATGGCAGCGCGCCGGTGGTGAACAAGGCCACGTCGAAGGCGGTAAAGGCATTCGCGTCGAGATAGTAAGCCCCAAGCACACCCGACAGGCGGTGACCCTCGTAGAGTAGCTGGAGTTCCTGACTGAACTGCTTGTTGCGATAGATCGCCGGTACGTCGAGATCGGCTTCAGGCAGGCTGTCGAAATCGATCGGCGTGGTCGATTTGTCCTTGCGGTAGCCGGTGATCGACTTAACCGTCAGCATATCGCTGAGTTCGTAGGCGATCGTCAGGCCGCCCCCGTAGGCCTCGACTTCCTGCTCGACCACATCGAGGCCCGCGCGCGTGTCATAGACGCTGTCGAGGACAGGTGCACCGCTGAATGCTCCCGGCAGCAGACGATGTCCCTGACGCGGGTCGGAATTGTCCTTCACATAGTCGCCCGAAAGCCGGATGAAGAGCGGACCATTGTCGAACTCGATCGTGCCGCGCGCGGCCCACACGTCCTTGTTGTAGTTTTCGACACCATCCTGGACGAGATTGTCGCCGAAACCACCGCGGGACAGCCGCGCACCACTCACACCGACTTTCAGACTGTCGGAAACCGGCGTCGACGCAGTCACGATCAGGTCGGCCTGATTGTAGGAGCCGTAAGTGCCACGGACCTTTACCTCGGTATCCTCGGGCAAGGGGGCGGTGACGTATTTGATCGCGCCGCCGATGGTATTCCGTCCGTAGAGCGTACCCTGCGGACCGCGCAGCACTTCGACCCGTTCGACGTCGTACACGTCGAGCACCGCACCCTGCGGTCGGTTGAGATAGATGTCATCGACATAGAGGCCGACGCCGGCTTCGAAACCCGCCACCGGATCCTGCTGGCCGACGCCGCGGATGAAGGCCGTGAGCGTAGTGTTGGTACCACGGCTGACTTCCAGCGTGAGGTTCGGCACTTCCTGCGCGATCTCGGTAATTTCGAGCGTGCCGGTCTTCGTCAGCTGCTCGCCGGAAAGAGCCGTAATCGAAAGCGGGACATCCTGAATGCTTTCTTCGCGGCGGCGCGCCGTGACGACTATCACATTGTCGTCGGCGACAGCCGGTGCGGCGACCGCCTCGTCGGATTCTTGCGCCGAAGCGGGGGCTGCGAAAAATGCAGCGGTTGCGACACCGCCGAGCAGACTCGCTGCGAGGAACCTGGTGGAATTCATGGTCAGTATCTCCCTCCCAATATTGTTATTGGCACCTCAATAATGAAACTTGAACCACCTTTCAAGTTTGTTGTTGATTGTATGCTGTCACGTGGATAGCCTGTCCGCAACCGAGGGGGATTTTGGCAATGGCCGACCAAGGGACAGGGCTGACCAAGACGCCGCGCACGGAGCGAGGGCGCAAGACGCTGCGCAAGCTGCTCGATGCCGCCACGCGCGAGTTTGCGGACCATGGGTTCCACGAAGCGTCGATCAGCGGAATTACGCGCCGGGCGGGCGTCGCGCTCGGCAGTTTCTACACCTATTTCGACAGCAAGGACGCGATCTTTCGCGCGCTGGTCTCCGATATGAGCGAAGGCGTCGCTCGGGCGGCGCGCAAGGCGCTCAATCCTTCCATGGGCGCGCTGGAGGTGGAGCGCGCTGCGCTGTGTGCGTTTCTCGAATTCGCTGCCGAGCACAAGGAAATCTACCGCATCATCGACGAGGCGGAGTTCGTCGATCCCGATAGCTATCGCCTGCACTACGAAACGATCGGAGCGCGTATCGAGGAGCGGTTGCAGGCCGGGGGCAAGAATGGCGAATTTGCCGACGGACTCGGCTCGCCCGAGGCTTGGGCACTGATGGGAATGAATGTATTCCTGGGGCTTCGCTACGTCATCTGGGCCCGCGACGGCGATCCTGCGTTCGAGGAAATCGCCCTCCGTGCCAACGATTTGCTGGCGCGGGGTATCGCCGGTTCCAGGACCTGAGCGGAGGAACGGACCGCAACCCGGGACGTTGACCTCCGGAAGGAGAAATCAATATGATCGGCAAGATTATCGGAGCATTCGTGGGCGATAAAGTCGCCAAGCAAACCAGCGGCGTAGGCGGTGCAACCGGCGCGGCGATCGGTGTGGTGGCCGCCACTGCAATCCGTCGTCTCAGCCTGCCCGCCATGGTGGCCCTCGGTGCGGGCGGTTACCTCGCGAAGAAGTATTTCGACAGGCAGAGTGACGGGGGCGAGGCGAGCACACCTCCGACCACTTCAAAGGCACCGCACAATCCCGAGGCGGCGAAACCCGCCAAGGTTGCTTGATGCGGAATAGCTCTATCAGAAAGGCCGCCCTCCGGAGCGGCCTTTTTTTGCATGTGATGCTGAAAAATGGTGGGCGCGGCAAGGATTGAACTTGCGACCCCACCCGTGTGAAAGATGGGTTCTAGGACACATGCGGAAGCATGCGGACGAAAATTATACTTGAAAAACAGCATCTTTCGTCTATGGTCATCCT